>Ga0209533_1000831_pt1 | contig 29458 bp, 26 predicted proteins | sample COG_04_FD_184748 | JGI IMG/M metagenome (GOLD analysis project Ga0209533, IMG submission 184748) | Pelagic Microbial community sample from North Sea - COGITO 998_met_04 (SPAdes) (version 2) | ecosystem: Environmental > Aquatic > Marine > Neritic zone/Coastal water | place: Helgoland, sampling...
GCTCTCCATTAGAGCTGGAGTTAGCTTCGAAACTTCTGTCTCCAGAGACGCTGAAAATAACCCCAGGCATTCGAGACACTGCCGTAAATGATGATCAGTCTAGAACGATGACAGCCAGCGCAGCAATACAGCATGGGGCATCTTATTTGGTTATAGGCAGACCTATCTCCAAAGCGCCAAACGTGTCTGAAGCTTTAAAATACTTTGCCCAATCTATACATGAATAAAAAAAGAGCCCAGCAAATTCTCAATGCTTTAAATAAAATCTCTCAAAAAACTCTGTCTCAGAAGAAGTTTACTTTTTCCTATAAATCAGATTTTTTAGAATATAAATCTCATTTAAGTAATTTTTCTAGGGAGCAATTCGCGCTGTTCGATACATTGTTTGGCGAGCTTGCTGTTCAAGATTCAATTCAAAGACTATTTTCAGGCGAAATTGTGAATACAACAGAGAGCAGACCAGCGCTTCATCATCAATATAGAGCGCTCAAACCATCACCAGAGTTTGATTTTAAAAAAATATGCGGACCTCTTCTTCAAAAAATTAAACAAGAGAAATATAAAAATATTATTACATTTGGCATTGGGGGATCTTATGAAGGTCCTAAACTGCTCCAAGAATTCTTATTAAACCCAGCATCTGATATCAACTATTTTTTTGTTTCTGGGCCAGACAAACATGAATTCAATTCAATAGTAAAACCTTTGTTAGGCCAAAAGAATTTATATATTTTTGCCTCAAAATCACTGGCTACTGACGAGACTCTCTCTTGTCTAAAGTGGCTTGGAAAAAAGAGAACTGAAAAAAATTCAATTGTTGTCACAGCTAATTCTGAAGGCGCAAGAGCCTTGGGATTTAGTGAGGCATCAATAATCCCTTTTCCCGAATCAGTTGGAGGGCGATACTCTATTTGGTCTCCTATATCCTTGGCAGCTGGAATAGAAAATAATTTCATGAGTTTCCTTCAGGGGGGCGGTATTGCAGACAGCCTATTATGTGGGAATTCAACAGATGCAAGAAAGTATCAAAAATTAATTAAAACCTTAGCTTTTTCTGATATTTGGCATAGTAATTTTTGCAATAAAAAAAATAGAGTAGTCTTAACCTATAATTGGCAGCTCAGGTCCTTTGCAAATTATATCCAGCAACTTGAGATGGAGTCTCTTGGCAAACCTTCTAATACAGAGTCTATTTTTCATGAAACTGGGCAAACAATTTTTGGTGGCTTCGGGTCTACAGCACAACATTCATATTTTCAGCTTCTTCATCAAGGCACTTCTCAATGCTCGGCAGATATTATTTACAGCCCGACTTCGCAAAGCCCTCTTACCAATGCACAGGCTATGGCTCAAGCATCTCTGCTATCCTCTCCTCAAAAGCAATCTTCTGATTTGCGAGAACTGACCAATGGAAATATTCCAGTTAATTTATTTGTTTTACCAAAATTATCGTTAAGAGAATTAGGCTTTCTTTTGGCAACCTGGGAGCATAGAGTATTTGTTACAGCCTGTTTACTGCAGATAAATCCATTTGATCAATTTGGAGTTGCAGCCGGAAAGACAGCTGCTCAGAATTTTCTTAAAAAATGATGCTTGATCTCAAGCAAGTACCTCAAACTCCTGGAATTTATAAATTCTTTGCAGACAATAAAATTATTTATATTGGCAAGGCAATTAATCTAAAAAAACGAGTCTCCTCTTACTTTGGATCATCGATCAGGGATCGCAAGACTTCTCAGATTAAGTTATTAACCGATAGAATTGAGACATTTTCTACTCAAACTGAGGCTGAAGCTTTGTTATTAGAGCAATCATTGATTAAGGAGAATTTACCGCGTTTTAATATCCTTCTTCGAGATGATAAAACTTACCCATATATTCATTACTCAATGAGCGATAAATTTCCCAGCATAAGCATGAAGCGATCAAAGCATGCTGTTTCGAAAGATTATTTTGGTCCTTTTATAAGTGCTTATGCTGTTAAATCTACAATTAAAGATTTACAAAAGATCTATCAAATTAGAAATTGCAGTAATAGCACTTTCAGAAATAGATCTAGGCCCTGTATAGAGCATCAAATGCAAAGATGCTCTGCGCCCTGTGTGAAGCATATTAGTGAGATAGATTACAGCACTGATATTTCCTCTTCTCAGAATTACCTTGCTTCCACAGGCAAAAAATCTAGAAACCTTATGTTCTCGCAAATGAAAAAACTTGCCGACGAGTGTAATTTTGAAAAAGCTCAAGAACTCAAGCAAAGAATTGCAAGTTTAGATATTTTGCAGCAAGAACAATCCTTCTCTACTAATCTCAGTAGCATTGATTTCTTTGCTTGCGTTGAAAAACATGGCAAAACAGGTGTTTGTATTTTATCTGCACGAGAGGGAAAAATACGTGGTACTAAAACATACTTTTTTAAAGAAAATTTATTAGATGACAAGGATAACCTTCTTCAGAGTCTTATATTTTCTTATTACCAAAATGCTTTCTCGCTGCCAGAAAAAATTATTTTGACAGTGAAGCCAAAAAATTTAAATTTAATAGAAGAAGCAATTAGGCTGAAATTTTCTGAATCAATTTATATTTCATGCTCTACTCCATCAAGTACCAAGAAGCTTGTAAAGCTAGCCATATTTAATGCCAATCAAGTCATAGAAAATAAAATTGGAAAATCTGATAAATATGATCATGCAATGAAAAATCTTTCTCATTATCTTGGGCTGCATAAGAATAATCTAGTTATTGAAGGTTATGACATTAGTCACCACACTGGTAAATATGCCGTAGCCTCCTTAGTTAAATTTTCTAATCAAGGCCCTGAAAAAAAATTATATAAACTTTATAACATTCCCACACCTTATGCAGGCAATGATATCGGATCCCTTGAGAATGTTTTAGAAAGAAGGGTTGATAGGGCAGCAGAAAATTCTTTACCAGATATTATCTTAATAGATGGGGGCAAAGCTCAATTGAATGCAGCATTAAAAGTTTTTAAAGAAAAGCAGCAACATCAGCCTATTATTTTAAGCATTGTTAAAGGTGCTAATAGAGTTAGGGCAACAGAAACTATATTATCCGAACAAGGCATACTGGAAATTCCTGTAAACAGCGCAGGATTTAATCTCTTACAACAAATTAGAGACGAATCTCATAGATTTGCAATTAGCAGTAATAGAAAGAAAAAAAATCAATCTGTTAGATATTCAGCACTAGATCAAATCTATGGTTTGGGCCTCAAAAGAAAGCAAAAGCTATTAAATCATTTTAAGTCCCTTAAGAAGATACGCTCAGCCTCTTTAAATGAACTCTGCACTGTTAAAGGAATTAGTATTAAACTTGGGACTAAGATTCACAAACATCTTCAAAAGAAATGAATAATTTTATACAGGTTTTGACTTATTTTCGCATTATTGCAGGCCCTATAATTTTCTTTTTAATTGTAGGCTTTCAAAGCTATGGCACTGCATTGTGTATATTACTGCTGGCAAGCGCATCAGATTATTGGGACGGATATTTGGCAAGAAAATATTCCCTGACTTCAGTATTGGGAGCCGTCCTTGATCCAATTGCAGATAAGATCTTAATTACATTTGTGCTAATAGCTCTTGTATTGGCCCTTGAAAGTATGTTTATTGCATTTCTTGGTAGTATTATTTTAGCAAGAGAGTTTTGGGTCGGTGCCTTGCGAGACTTTAATGCAAGAAATGGAAATGAATCTGCAACGATCGTCACATTTCTAGCTAAGATCAAAACAACTATGCAACTTGTAACATTCTGCTGGATTCTTGCTGGCCTTTATTTTAATAGCGGGTTGATGATCTTTTTAGGGAATTTCTTTTTATTTTTAGCCTTAATAATTACTATACAAACTGGTCTTTCATATACAATAGCAACATTTAAAAGATAAGGCTGGATGGCAGAGTGGTTATGCAGCGGCCTGCAAAGCCGTTTACGCCGGTTCGATTCCGGCTTCAGCCTCCAATGTTAAAGGTTAAATGGAGAAATTTCTTTTTAAACCATTAGTGCTAAAATGTTCTCTAGACATATTTTTCACTTGCAATGACTATGAACATGATAAATAAAGAATCTCAATCCGAACACTCCGATGAAATCAATCTTCAGGAAATTTTTTTTGCAATTGTAGAAAAAAAATTATTTATTTTTTCCATCTCTGGTCTATTTGCATTATCTTCTATAATTTTTTCTTTAGTTGTTCCAAAAATGTGGGTTTCAGATTCTTTGCTTTCATTATCTCAGCAAAATAATGCAAGCCAATCCTCATCCTCTTCACTTGGTGGCATGGCTTCATTGGCTGGTCTTAGAATGTCTGGTGGCTCGGCGGGACCTGATAAAGCTGAGATAGTAATAGCTACTATTAATTCCAGAGATTTTTTAAAACATTTAATTTCCATTGATGGTGTTCTGCCTAGGCTGATGGCAACAAAAACATTTAACGAAGTTAAGAATATTGATGTGCTTGATCCTGATGTTTACGATGTTAGTAAATCATTATGGATAAATAGCCCACCTACATTTTTTGAATCTTATCATCAATACTTAAGCACGGTGTCTACTCACTATGATCCTACGGGCTCAGGTTTTATATCCATAAGTGTTAAACATCGATCTCCTATATTTGCACAAAATTTTTTAAACCTAATTATCTCAGAGCTTAATAATATTTTAAGAGATAAAGATTTAATTGAAGCAGAAGCATCTCTTAAATACTTATATACTCAGCTAGAGGATGAATTCATTCAATCAGAGGTCAGGCTCTCTATTACTCAATTAATTGAAAATCAGCTTCGAACAAAAATGTTTGCAAATATCAGGCAAAACTATGCAGTTGAACCGCTTGATACTGCATATATTCCTGAGAATAGATTCAGCCCACAAAGAACTAAAATAGTTTTATTAGGCACAATTTTAGGATTAATTTTTTCAATGATTTTTGTTTTGGCAAGACATTATCTAATCAAAAACCTAAACCAGAATTAAATTCTCAATAACATCTTGAGCATCAAAATCAATTTAGAAAATATTTCAATCGGCGTCATTGGCCTTGGGTATGTTGGCTTACCATTGGCTGTAAAATTTGGTGAACTATACAATGTTCTAGGTTTTGATGTAAATTCAAAAAGGGTAGAGGAACTTAGCAATGGTGCAGATTCAACTAATGAAATATCACCTGCTGAATTAAATGCCTCCGTTGGATTACGCTTTGCATCAAATCCCGATGAATTAGTAGATTGCAATCTATTTATTGTCACCGTTCCAACTCCGATAACAAATCAGAATGAACCAGATCTTTCATCTTTGCTAGCTGCATCTAAGTTGGTAGGCACCTATCTTAAAGAAGGTGGCATAGTTATATATGAGTCAACTGTTTATCCAGGTGCAACAGAAGATGATTGTGCACCAATATTAGAGGAGATGTCCGGACTTTTGCTTAATGAAGGATTCTTTCTTGGTTATAGTCCAGAAAGGATTAATCCAGGAGACAAAACTCATAGACTAACAGACATTAAGAAAATTACCGCCGGCTCATCGCCAGAAGCTGCTTATTTTATAGATACTTTATATAGCTCTATTATTACGGCAGGAACATATTTAGCTAGCTCGATTAAAGTTGCTGAAGCAGCCAAGGTAATCGAGAATACTCAAAGAGATGTCAATATTGCTCTCATTAATGAGTTATCTTTAATTTTTCATAAATTAAATATCAGTACTGAAGAGGTATTAGAAGCAGCATCCACAAAATGGAATTTTCTGCCATTTAAGCCTGGATTGGTTGGTGGGCACTGCATAGGTGTCGATCCATATTACCTAACCCATAAAGCTCAATCTGTTGGGTATGAACCAGAAATTATCCTACGCGGCAGGAGTTTAAACAACAGCATGAGCCTTCATATTACTAATAGATTGATCCAAAAAATGGAAGAAATAAACATATCTTCTAAGGGTTCAACAGTATTAATAATGGGCCTTACATTCAAAGAAAACTGCCCTGATATAAGAAATACAAAGGTAGTCGATATGGCCAAACATTTAGAATCATCGGGGGTAAATGTAGATATTTATGATCCTTGGGTAGTTCCAGGTATTGCATTAGCGGAATATGGCTTGCAGACCACGTCAACACCAGAAAAAAATTCTTATGATGCAGTTATTATAGCTGTTGGACATTCTATTTTTTTAGAGAAAGGTATTGATTTTATAAACTCATTAACTAAACCCAAGCATTTAATATTTGATCTTAAATATCTCTTTCCTGCGACTGAAACAAATATGCGGCTATAAAAATATTAATAGTCTATGAAAACTACATACCAAGAACTCCAAGACTCACTTAAAGAAAAACCAGTCAAGTGGTTAGTTACAGGGGTAGCTGGATTTATTGGGAGCAACCTTTTAGAAGAGCTACTTCTTCTAGATCAAACTGTTGTTGGTTTAGATAATTTTGCTACTGGACATAAAAAAAATCTCAATGAAGTAGAGCTATTAGTTTCTTCAGAACAATGGAGCAGATTTCAATTTATAGAGGGAGATATTACTGATATAAAAACTTGCCGTATGGCTTGTGGAAATGTTAATCATGTTCTTCATCAGGCAGCTCTAGGCTCAGTTCCCAGATCTTTAAAAGATCCAATCTCTACAAATAATATTAATATTTCTGGGTTTCTAAATATATTATTAGCAGCAAAGGAAGCTAATGTAGACAGTTTTACTTATGCAGCAAGTAGCTCTACTTATGGAGATCACCCAGCGCTTCCTAAAGTTGAACAAAATATTGGAAACCCGCTATCCCCATATGCAGTGACTAAGTATGTAAATGAACTTTATGCACATGTATTTTACCTAAACTATAACTTTAACTCGATTGGCTTAAGGTATTTTAATGTTTTTGGGAAAAGACAGGATCCTGAGGGTGCATACGCAGCTGTCATTCCCAAGTGGGTAGCGGCAATGATTCGCAATCAAGATGTTCTAGTTAATGGAGATGGCTCTACCACTCGAGATTTTTGCTATATCAAAAATGTTGTGCAGGCTAACCTTCTATCAGCTTTAGCATCAGCAGAAGCAAAGAATAATATTTACAACATAGCTGTTGGTGATCGCACAACTTTAAATGATCTATTTATTTCCATTCAAGGTGCTTTGAAGGGTAGCAATGTGTTACATAATAAAATTCCTAAATATCAAGATTTTAGAGCAGGAGATGTTTTGCATTCACAGGCTGACATTACTAAGGCAAAAAAATTACTTCAATTCAAGCCAACCCATAATCTTGCCGAAGGTATTATTGAGTCAATACCATGGTATTTAAATGATTTATAAAAAACAAAAATTTGCTCAAAATAAAATAGATGAAATAAAAGATTTCTCAATTCCCTCTATTTTTTAAAAATTAAGACTTTTAAACTTTTGAAGTCATTTTAAGTACATTCTTTGCTAGACTAATTGTAAACATACATATCTCTATTATGAAAAAGGCACTAATTTCTGGAATAACCGGTCAAGATGGATCTTATTTAGCTGAGTTCCTTTTATCAAAAGGCTATGAGGTCCATGGAATTGTTAGAAGAGCCTCTCAGTTTAATACTCAGAGAATTGATCATTTATACCAAGACCCTCACACAAAAAATAGAAACTTAATTTTGCACTACGGTGATTTAACGGATTCAGTTAACCTTACCAGGATAATTATGGAGGTTCAGCCAGATGAGCTATACAATCTTGGAGCGCAATCACATGTTGCTGTTAGCTTTGAGGTGCCTGAATATACTGCAAATGTTGATGCATTGGGTACTTTAAGATTACTGGAAGCAATTAGATTGCTAGGACTTGAGAAAAAAACTAAATTTTATCAAGCTTCAACTTCTGAGTTATACGGGATGGCCAATGAGACTCCTCAAGATGAAAAAACGATATTCCAGCCTAGGTCGCCTTATGCAGTAGCTAAACTTTATTCACATTGGATTACCATAAATTATCGAGAAGCATATGGAATGTTTGCTTGTAATGGGATTTTATTCAATCATGAATCCCCAAGAAGAGGTCTTACATTCGTCACAAAAAAAATTACACGTGGCCTGGCCAGGGTTAGTTATGGGCTAGAAACGTGTTTATATTTAGGAAATCTAGATTCTTTAAGAGATTGGGGGCACGCAAAAGATTACGTAAAAATGCAATGGATGATGCTTCAACAAGAAGATCCTAAAGACTTTGTTATATCAACAGGTGTGCAGTTTGCTATAAGAGATTTCATTCGATTTTCTGCTGATGAGCTCGGTCTTACAATAGATTTTATTGGCAAAGGTGAAAATGAAGTGGGCGTGGTAACTGCAATTCATGGCAGCAGGTGCCCTAGTATAAAAATTGGTGACGAGATTATCAAAGTTGATGCAAAATATTATAGACCTACTGAGGTTGATTCCCTGCTTGGGAACTCAGCCAAAGCAAGAAAGGAGCTAGGCTGGGAACCTGAAATTGAAATTAAGCAGTTGTGTAAAGAAATGATTGATCATGATCTCAAGGATGTCAAAAGAGATATTTTTTTAAGAGACGGTAAAATTCTAGATAAATAGTCTATATGGCTCAGCAAAAAATTCAAAATATCTTTCTTGCTGGACATGCCGGCATGGTTGGTTCAGCTTTTTATAGGGCCTTGAATGAGAATCCTGGGGTTCAGATTTTTACTGTTGACAGGTCAGAGTGTGACCTTTCTAATCAATCTCAAGTCAACCAGCTGTTTCAATCACATAATTTTGATCTAGTAATTCTTGCAGCAGCAAAGGTTGGGGGTATTTATGCTAATAATACTTTTCCCGGAGATTTTATTTACCAAAATTTAACAATTCAAACTAATGTTATTCATGCAGCGCATTTAAGCAATATTAGCAATCTACTGTTTTTAGGTAGTTCTTGTGTTTACCCAAAATATTCCGATCAACCTATACAGGAATCCTCATTACTTTCTGGTTATCTTGAAAGTACCAATGAGGCATATGCTATCGCTAAAATTGCGGGCATAAAATTATGTGAAAGTTATAATCGCCAATATGGTAGAGATTATAGATCGATCATGCCAACAAATTTATATGGCCCCAATGATAACTATCATCCAAAAAATAGCCATGTAATTCCTGCGTTAATACATAGATTTCATTTAGCTAAAGAAGAAAGGCTTGCAAATGTTAAAATTTGGGGAAGCGGCAAGCCTCAAAGAGATTTTATGCATGTTGACGATCTAGTTAGCGCAGCACTCTTAATTATGAGTATTAATGAGGTTGAGTATCAAAAATTAACTCAACCAAATTGCTCTCATATCAATATTAGCTCTGGTTCAGAGCATACCATTGCTGAAACTGCAAAGCTTATATCCGATATCGTTGGTTTTAATGGTGGTATAGAGTTTGATGATACAAAACCAGATGGCACTCTTAGAAAAAAAATGAGCTCATCTATTTTAGATAAATTAGAGTGGGCGCCAAAAATAGATTTATTGTCTGGACTGCAACATACCTATAAAAATTATATTGATGAAAAATTCTCTAGCAATAAAAAAAATTAGGGTATGTCCTCAGCTAATATGGAACTAAGCCATAAAAAAATACTTTTAGTAACTAATAGCTTTCCAGAGAAAGCTCCCGGCGGTAGAGAGCTTTTAAGTAAATTGATTTATAGCGTCTTATATAAAATTTTTTCGACCAATTTAGAGATTTTTTTCTTGACTAAGCCTTCCACGTCAAAAGAAAAAAAATTATTAGGCTTTTTTTGTGGCCACATGGACGGTCTTAACAAAGAATCCTTAGAGCTTCTAATGCATAAAATAGAACAAACCAATGTCGATATAGTTTTCACAGATGGCTCTAATTTAGGGGCTTTTGTTAAGATCGCTAGAAAAAAATTTCCAAATGTACGATTCGTAACATTTTTTCATAACGTTGAATTTAATTTTTTTTTAAGTTTATTTATTAAATCAAAAAATCCGAAATCACTTTTTCTTGCAATTTTGATTTTTTTTGCAGAAAGGAAAGCAGTTATGTTCAGCAATACTACTATTGCGTTGAATGAAAGAGATAGTGCTGCCTTACTAAGTTTTTATGGTGATGAAGCTCATGCTATATTTCCAATGGCTCTTGAGGATCAATATAGCAATGTTATCCCTTTCGCTCGTAATAACGATCAAGAAGAATATATTTTATTTGTGGGAGGTCTTTTCTATGCAAATGAATATGGAATTAGGTGGTTTATTAAAAATGTTGTGCCTGAAATTAAAATAAAGCTATTGATTGTTGGAAGGGGTTTTGAAAGATTGAGAGGTGAATTAGAAGTTCAAAATAAAGTTCAAGTAATTGGAGCTACTGAGAACTTAGAAAAATATTATATCAATGCTAAATTTATTATTGCTCCCATATTTGATGGATCTGGCATGAAAACTAAGATTGCAGAGGCAATGATGTATGGAAAGAAAGTTATTGGTACAACAGAGGCTTTTGTAGGATATGAAGATCATCTTCCAGAAGCTGGTTGGCTATGTAATTCAAAAGTTGAGTTCGTCCAGTCAATAATGAGTTCAAATGAGGGATTAGATAACCAAGGGCTTAATAACAATCTAAGAAAAATCTTTCAAGCAAATTATTCATTAGAGTCTGCAGAAATAAAAATGCGAAATATTTTAAGCAATTAGCTTTGCTGCGACCTTGACTCGCTTCATCTGAATCTCTAAGCACCTAAGAATCAAAGTATAATATCTAATTAAATCTATATATCTATGAAAATATTAGTTCTTGCAGGCAGATATGGTCTTTCTGGTGTACCTCTAGCACAACTGAGGTTTGCCAGAGCTCTTGCATCTGAGGGGCATAATGTTGAATTAATTTATGGAGCAGTTAATGATGGGCATACTCTCCCAAGCTCAGACATATTTAAAGTTTTAACTTTAAATAAATTAAGAGTTTCTCAGATGTTTTATTTCTTAGTAAAATACTTTAAAAACAGCTCTCCTGATATTGTTTTTTCTGCAGGCGATCATCTAAATGCTGTGGTTTTATCAGCGGCAATTTTATCAAACTCTAAAGCAAAAATTAGCTGTTCTTCAAGAGTTACTCCCTTTGATACCTATTCTAATAAGATTCTTTCTAAGGGTTGGTTTTTAAAAGTAGTTATGAGATTGGTTAGTTTTAGGGCAGATGCCTTGACTTGCGTTTCAAAAGATATGGTGGATCAATATAAACTTATCTTTAATAATTCAAAACATTTCTGCATCTACAATATTATTGTTGACGAAAGTTCTAAAAAGAAAATGCTTTTATCAAACGACGAACCATGGCTTCGTAATCGTGATTGTCCAATTATTATTGCAGCAGGCGCTTTAGAGCCATGGAAAGGATTTTCAGACTTAATCCATGCAATTAAACATCTTGAGTCTGATTATAGGGTTAAGCTTTTAATTCTTGGAGATGGCTCATCTAGAGGTGAGTTACAGGATTTAATTTTATCTCTTAACTTACAAGACTCTATCAAGCTAACAGGCTTTATTGAAAACCCACTCAGCTATTTTAAAGATTCAGATATATTTGTTCTCTCTTCATATGTGGAAGGCTTGCCTAATGTTTTGGTCGAGTCAATGATGGCTGGATGCACCCCAGTTTCTACTGACTGTCCCACAGGACCAAAAGAAGTTTTGCTTGATGGTAAATATGGATATTTAGCGCCAATGCATGATCCAAAAGGATTGGCTCAATGCATCAAACAAGCAATTATGAAGCCTATTGCACAAGAAATATTAGATCATGCAATTACTCCTTTTTCCGAATCAACGGTTATAAAAAAACACTTTAAATCACTTGGAGTGAAATAGCTGCTATGAGCCGAAAATTGAAAGTAATTATATTCTATGGAGGATTTAAGTATGTTGTTGGAGGTGTAAATTCCCATGCAAGTTCACTCAAATTGGGCATGCAGTTGATCGGACATGAAGCAACCTTGATCACCCTTGATAATTTACCAGGACTAATAAAATATCTACCCCATGCCGTTGAAAAGATTATAAATTTAATATTTTTTCCCATGGGATATATATACAAAGGCATTAGTACTAAATTATTATTTAAACTATTTTTTGGAAGAAGAGATTCTGACTATTTAATTTTTGAGGATGTTTATTTATCATGGAATTCTTCAACTCCATCTGTTTCAATTATGCATGCTGTTTGGAGTGATAACCTGCAAGCTTTTACGGTAACTTCAAAGCAATTATCTAGCCTCAAAGAAAAGGAGATTGATACTATTCATAATATTGATCATCCAGTTGTAACAGTTTCAGAGCCGTACTTAGATTATCTTATAAATGAGCATTTTAATGGAGCACTTAATAAGAAAATTTTTTCAGTTCCTCTTGGAATCGATCAATCTGCTTTTAAAAAAATTAGTACACCTAAATCTTTGTATACCATTGTTTATACTGGAGCCCTTGAAGCAAGAAAAAATACCTTACTCTTATTAGAGGTATTTAAAATGTTGCATGCTAGAAATCCGCTATATAGCCTTACTATTATTGGAGATGGGCCTGATCGTCAAAAGGTAGAACAATTTATAAATAAGTTTAAATTACCAGTAAAGATGATGGGAAGAATACCTCATGATCAAGTAATTGAAGAGCTCATTACCCACGAGTTATACATACATACATCTACTAAAGAATCTTTTTCTTATGCTTTACTTGAAGCAAAGTTAGCAGGATTGAAGACCTTTGCATATGCTGGTCTTCAAGTTCCAGCTGAATTTATAGATATTAAAATAGATAATTTTGAGATAAAGAATTGGTTTGATGCGATAATTCATCATCATGGTGCTCCCATGGAGATTAATAAAAATCAATACACTATAAATAGGATGGTTGAGGATACTCTGGAAATAGGCAAATGAAAAAAATTCTTGTTGTATTTGGTACCAGGCCAGAAGCTATCAAAATGGCCCCACTGGTTAAACAATTGCAAAAATTCCCTAATGAAATTTCCTGTAAGCTTTGTGTTACTGGTCAGCATAGAGAAATGTTAGATCAGGTCTTGCAGTTATTTTCTCTTGTTCCAGATTATGATCTAGATGTAATGTCTCCAGGTCAAAGCCTTACCGAACTTACAAGCAAGATTATGCTAAAAGTTTTTCCAATAATTAAATCTCTTGAGCCTGATTTTATTATTGTGCATGGCGATACTACAACCACATTATCAGCAAGCCTAGCAGCTTATTATCAACAAGTTTTGGTTTGCCACGTGGAAGCTGGCTTAAGAACTGACGATATTTATGCTCCATGGCCAGAGGAGATCAACAGAAGGGTGACTGGTGTAATTGCAAATTTACACTTTGCTCCTACTGAGGAAGCCAAAGAAAATCTTTTGAATGAAAATGTTGATCAAAATTCAATATTTGTGGTTGGAAATACAGTTATAGATTCATTGCTGCATATACAAAATACTATTGACAGTACTCCAAGCTTGCAAATAAAGCTAAAAGAAGAATTTAGTTTTATACGAAGTGATTGTAAGCTCTTATTGGTTACGGGTCATAGGAGAGAAAATTTTGGGGAAGGGTTTTCAAATATATGCAAAGCTTTAAAATTACTTGCTGAAACTAGAGAAGATATTCAGATTGTATATCCGGTTCATTTAAATCCTCATGTTTTAGAGCCAGTTAAGGATATTCTTGGTTCATCAGAGAGAATTCATTTAATTGAACCATTAAATTATTCAGCGTTTGTCTATTTAATGAGCAAAGCATATATTGTTCTCACAGATTCTGGAGGTATTCAGGAAGAGGCACCATCACTTGGGAAACCTGTATTGGTTACTAGAGATAAAACTGAGAGACCTGAGGCGCTAGCAGCGGGAACTATTAAGCTTGTTGGTACTTGTAAAGATAAAATATTTAATTCCATAGTAGATCTGCTAGATAATAGTGGCTCTTACGAATTTATGAGCTCTGCAATTAATCCATATGGCGATGGAACTGCTGCAAAAAGAATTGTACAGGAATTGCTTAGTTATAAATCATTGGAAAATTTATGAAAAATATTGACGATAAAACAGTAAAAAGCTTTGGTGATGAATGGATAAGATTTGATCAATCTGCATTATCCTCTAATGAGTCATCTAAAATTTTTCAAGATTACTTCAGTATATTTCCATGGGATGATCTACCCCTTGATTGTGAAGGTTTTGATATGGGGTGTGGTTCTGGACGTTGGGCCAAGCTAGTTGCTCCGAAAGTAAAGCATCTCAATTGCGTAGATCCTTCTTCTGCAATTGATGTGGCTAGAATAACTCTTAGCGAGCATCACAACATCTCCTATTACCATTCTTCGCTTGATGATGCTCCAATTAAAAAAGCTAGTCAGGATTTTGGTTATTCCCTCGGTGTGCTTCATCACATTCCAGACACTAGCCAAGCGATACAATCCTGTACTAATCTATTGAAACCTGGTGCTCCTTTATTGCTGTATCTATATTATGCTTTTGATGATCGACCTATTTGGTACAGAGTTTTATGGAAACTTACAGATTATATTAGAAAGGTTATTTTTCATATGCCACCATCAATAAAAAATGTAATTACAAATGCAATTGCATTTTTTATTTATTGGCCGTTGGCTAGGCTTGCAGGTTTATTTTCTTATCTGGGATTTTCAACAAAAAATATGCCTCTTGAATATTATAAAGACTGTAGTTTTTATACTATGCAGACAGATTCAAGAGATCGTTTTGGCACTCCATTGGAGCAAAGATTCTCAAAGATACAAATTAAAAACATGATGATGGATGCTGGTCTTAAAAATATAAGTTTTTCTGAGAACGCACCTTTTTGGTGTGCTATTGGCTATGCTCCTTAATCAATTGATGCTATTTAATTTTTTTGTTTGTTATTCTATTTAGCATGTCTGTTTTAGCAGGTTTTCCCTCACAAGATTTTAAATTATCATCTAAGTCTGTTTCACTAAGGTACAGAATAATTTCACAAATTTTATGGTATGAGGCTGACTATTTTGGAGCATGGCGTGATATTTCAAGCTTGGCTCAAAACTTAGTTATAAGACAGACTATGACATTTACTAATTGCGCAAAACAACCTAATTATTCCTATAGCTAAAACCAATGTTTTTTTACTGGCTACTTTTTCTTATTCCTGCTTTCTTTGCTCTTGTAGCTAATAGCAGGCTTCCCTCAAACAACGCTGGTTATCATTCCACTAATTTGAATCCACTTTGGTGGGTAATCATTTTCATCCTCACATTTATTATAGGACTTAGGCATGAGGTAGGAGGTGACTGGGCCAACTATATCTTTATGCTTGAAAAGTTGGCTGTAAGACCAGCTTCAGAAGCATTCTCATTAATGAGTGACCCTGGCTATAACCTGCTTAGCTATATTTCTTTGAAGCTAGGGTGGGGTATTTACGGTGTTAATTTATTTTGTGGCCTTATTTTCTCGATAGGGTTAAGTGTTTTCTGTAGAAATTCACCAAGACCACTATTAGCCCTTGCAGTGGCAATTCCATATTTAGTAATAGTAGTTGCTATGGGATATAGCAGGCAGGGAGTAGCTCTAGGCATAGCAATGTTAGGATTAGTTGCCCTGACTCGAGAGAAAAGACTCAAATTTATTGTGATGATCTGCATTGCAACAACTTTGCATAAATCTGCATTTTTGTTGCTGCCTATTGCAGTTCTAGCGTCAACTAGAAATAGGTTTCTAATTTTTTTATCTTTTTCTCTTTTGGTCGGATTGGTCTACTCACTATTTCTTTCAACAGCATATGAAACACTAATTGAAAATTATATAGACTCACAATATGCTTCTCAGGGAGCTTTTATTAGATTGCTCATGAATGCTTTTCCAGCTTCAATTTTTTTAATATGGAGGCATAGGTTTAATTTTAATAAATATGAGGAGCCATTGTGGGTAATTTTTTCATACCTTTCATTATCCTTATTTTTTTTACTATATTTAACTGATGCCAGTACAGCACTGGATCGTATAGGGCTTTATATGCTCCCAATACAGTTAGTTGTGTTTTCTCGTCTTCCTGAAATCTTTAAAACATCTGGATATATAAATCAATGGATCGTGATAGGTATTTTGACATACTATAGCTTAGTGCTTTTTATATGGCTCAATTATGCAACCCATGCAGAGCTTTGGCTGCCTTATAAAAATTTTGCCTTCATATCTTAGCTAATATGAAAACCATTGCATTTGCTTCAAATTCATCATGGTACCTATTTAATTTTCGACGGTCTTCAATTAGCAAGTTAGTAGAAATGGGATATAAGGTGATTTGTTTTGCACCCCAAGATAGCTATTCTAATGAACTAAATGCTCTCGGTTGTCAGTTTGTTGATATTTCCATTAACAATAACGGGAAAAATCCACTCGAAGATCTGAATTTGATACTATCGTTATATAAATTATATAAATTACATAAGCCAATTGCTGTTTTTCATTTTACGATTAAGTTAAATATTTATGGCACCCTGGCAGCGAGTTTTTCCAAAGTGGCTGCAGTGAATAATATTTCTGGTCTTGGTACAGCTTTTTTAGAGCGAGGCAGCCTCAATTGGTTGGTAAAGATGCTATATAAAATTAGTCAAAATTTTGCCTTTAAAATCTTTTGTCAGAATGAAGATGATTTCAATTTATTGCTTAAAGATAAATTAGTGCCTAAAAATAAATTATTTTTACTGCCAGGCTCAGGGGTTGATTTAAAGAAATTTCATCCAGACTTGAGAAATACTTCAGGAAACCAGTATTTTACTTTTTTGTATGTTGGCAGGATGCTTGCAGATAAAGGCTTGCATGAGTTAGTTTCAGCAATATTGTCAATTAATTCGAAGAAATTAATTTGTAATTTAGTGTTATGTGGCTTTGAAGGCAATGCTAATCAATCAAATATTTCCTCGAATCAGCTTAAAGAATGGGGCAAGCTTCCTGGTATTGATTGGATAGGTCCATCTAATTCTGTGGAAATGGAGATGTCCAAGGCTGATGCGATTGTTTTGCCCTCTTATAGGGAAGGAATGCCAAAAACTATATTAGAAGCATTTGCAATGAGTATTCCTGTAGTTGCAACTAATGTTGCAGGCTGTAGTAATATTGTAGATGATGGAATTAATGGGATACTTTGTGAGCCACGAGACAGTAAATCATTGGAGGGCAAATTATTAAAAATGATGCAAATAGGCCCTCAAAATAGAATGAGAATGGGATTATCTGGTCGAGAAAAAGTTGAAAAGTATTATGATGAACAAATTGTGGTTAATATCCTTAAGGATACAATCATGGAAATTGAAGCTTTAAATTTTATTGATAATTAGTTCACTTATGCTCTTAAATCTCTCTCTTATAATCCCTCATCAAAATCAGCTTGAGTCACTAATTGATTTGTTTCAAAGTATAAGCCAATTAGATGATCTTCCCAGCGAAATTATTGTCATTGACTCATCAACAAAATCCATGCCAAGAAATGAGCAATTTGAAGATTTTTGCATGTCTCATCAGATCCAATTCAAAATTGAAGAAGGAGCTCATTTATTTCCAGGTCATGCAAGAACTATAGGGCTTAGCAAAGCCTCACATCCAATCATAGCCTTTCTTGACGCTCAAACGCTTCCTCAAAGAGATTGGCTTGGACAATATCATGGGCTAATCCTAGATGATAGAAAAGATGGAATTTTGGGCTCTACGATATATGCAGCTAATACATTCCAAGAAAAAGTTATTCGCGCTGCAACATATGGTTGCAAATCAATCACCACATTGCCTGGGTCTATTCTGCGTAAATCAGTTTTTAACAAAACTGGTGTTTTCCTCCCAAACACAAGAGCGGGTGAGGATACTGATTGGATGGAACGCACTAAGCTACATAATTTAGATTTAGACATGTCCTTGAGTCCTTTGAACTATATAGGACTTCATTCAGTCAATTCATTGGAAATCTTAAGAAAATGGCATAGGAATTACGTACACACTTCAAAACTTCCCTTTTTTAAACCCCATAGAGATTTTTATTTATATATGTTTTTTATTTTATCAATTCTTATTGCGTACAACTGGAACTCAGTCATTGCAAGCTGGGATCCTGCTGATGAATTATATATTCCAAATATTACAAAAATTACGTTTGGGTTGCTGTTAACCCTTTACTCTATTGTCAGAGGTTTAATGATGCCATTAAAAAAAGGTGTTCAGATTTCATTTCTTTTCCCTTTTGGTTTTATAGCTACATTACTACTTTCATTTTGTATTGACTTCATCAAATTCTGTGCTTTTGCCCAAACAAAGATAACGACCCTCAAATGATAATTTTTTTTCAAAGTGGTCAACTTGGGAATCAAATTTTTCAATATCTAGCAATGAAAAAATTTGATGATAAAGAAAAGATTATATTTGTTGGTGCTGATGCCTTGGCCAATATATTTTCTACTGACATAACAAATATTTCTTCACCAAAAATACAGGATAGTTATTTATATAAATTCTTATTTAGATTGATGGTCCGGTTCCTTCCAAGTATTTTATTATTTCTATCAGACTCTTTGCATCTCATTACATCAGTCGAGGAATTAAGGGGTGAGAATGGCTCAAAATTTATTACTAAATATGGCTTGATAAAAAAAATAGTGTTCTTTAAAAAAAGCTATTATCAGTGTGAAGATATCTCTCATATTAATGCTGCGCAAAACCTCAGAATTCATAGCTACTTAATAAAAGAAGCAAAAAATAAGATTTTACAAATCGATACAGATCATAATAAATTATATTTTATTCATATTAGGCGAGGTGATTTTATACATTGGCCATCAATCAATAGTCCGGCAGTAGTTCCATTAAGCTGGTTTACCAATCAAATGAATGTGATTCTCGCAATAAATCCTGATGCTAAATTTCTTATTTTTTCGGATGATAAACCCTACGTAGAAGAATTTTTTCATCAAAATTCTGCATGTTTTTTAGTAAGCGAGGCTGAGGAAATTGAATTTACAATGATGTCAATGTGTTTAGGCGGGGGTATTCTTTCGCCAAGTACATTTGCTTGGTGGGCTGCATTTATTGGTCAGCGCGATTCTAGTAATGCTCGCTATATTGCTCCCAAGTACTGGATTGGTCATAGATCTCGTCAATGGTACCCTCCCGGCATTGAAACTGACTGGATGCAATATGACTAATCTTATTAGCTCCAATATATATTTAACAATATGAATTACTTTAAAAACTTTCTTGCAATACTTCTACCCTCAATTCTAATAAATACATATAGACGGTTAAAAAGCTCACTGAGTAGATATTTTTTTGGTTATGTTGCTTTAAACAATCTTGATAGACAGCTAGAAGAGTACTGTAATTATTCTAATGGATATTATGTTGAGCTTGGAGCAAACGATGGGATTACCCAGTCTAATTCATTCTATTTTGAAAAAAAAAAGAAGTGGAAGGGTGTCCTTATAGAGCCAAGTCCTAATAATTATCTAAAATGTAGAAAGAATCGAGACCCTTCAAATAAATTTTTTTGTAATGCGTGTGTTAGCTTTGATTACAATCAGGAATACGTTGAAATGGTTTATGCAAACTTAATGACCATATCTAAAAATATTGAAAAAGATCTTGATAGCGAAAGCGCATTTTTAAACAGAAGTTTGAAGTATTTAAATAAATATGAGGACCACTTTACATTTGGCGCGAAAGCAAAAACATTAACAGACATACTTAAAACTGCTAATTCTCCAAATATTATTGATTTTTTATCATTAGATGTGGAGGGCTCAGAAATGGAAGTATTGAAAGGCCTTGATTTTGCATCTTATAAATTTCACTATTTATTAATAGAGAGTAGATCTCTTGAGATCTTAAAAGAATTTTTACTGCCATGTGGATATGTGTTGGAGAGTAAATTTAGCCAACATGATTTTTTATTTAAAAATCAAGATTCTGTCTTCTTGGCTAGAATGAATTCGACTCCCTAATCTCCAAATGCAATCAATCTATAAAAGCTCTTTGGAATGCCAGTTACCATTAATAACGATAGTAACTGTTGTTAAAAATGGAAGAAATTTTATCCAGGAAACTATGAATAGTGTTTTTTTCCAGGAATACGAAAATATTGAATATATTGTTGTTGATGGGTGTTCAAGTGATGGAACATCTGAAATTATTCACCAGAATATAGATAAAATAGATTTCTTAATCTGTGAGAAAGACGATGGCATATATTCTGCAATGAATAAAGGTATAAATGTAGCAAATGGAGTATTCATAGGTTTTTTAAATGCAAGCGACGTTCTCCACCCAAATGCTATATTAAATTTGGTAAATGCATTCAAAAAAAATGATTTTGATTTTTCGCTCGGTTCAGCAGAGATTGAAGACCTCCATACAGGAAAAACCTATATCTCGCAGCCTCTTGAATCTCTTGCAATCCATAGTGGCCAATATATTGAAATGCCGAGCCCGCATTTAGCAATTTACATTAAAACAAAGCTGATAAAAGATCTTGGTAAGTTTGATGTTCAGTATAAGCTTAGCGCTGACTATGATTTAATGCTAAAAGTTATCAATGGAGGTTATAAAGCCTGGTATTTTAATCAGCCTGTTGGTATTTTTCGTCTAGGAGGCCTGAGTGGCTCATTGAGGACGCATATTGAAAATTTTTCTATTTTACAGAAATACAAAATTCCGCTTTACAAGGTAATCTTTATTACTGGAAGATCTATTTTAGTTTTGGCAATTCAAAAAATCTTAACAGAAGATAGTTTCAATAGACTGAAATACTATTTCACTAGAAATAATTAAGTATAAGACCTACTAAAATGTTAATTTGCTTCGATTGCAGTAAGATAATTTAATAAAATGCTTAAGATAGATAAATGTTCGCCCGTTGCTCTCTTTGTCTATAACAGAGTTGAGCACACTAAATTGACCATTGCATCTTTGCAAAAAAACTATTTTTCAGATCAGACTGACTTAATTATCTTTAGTGATGGTCCTAAATCAGCCATAGATTTAGATAACGTGTTAGAGGTTAGAAAATATATATATAATCTGTCGGGTTTTCGTTCTGTGCAGGTAGTTGAGCAAGCCAGCAATGTTGGATTAGCATCATCTATTATCTCTGGAGTGACAAAAATATTATCAGAACATAATTCTGTGATTGTGCTTGAGGATGATATTATCACCAGCCCAGCTTTTCTAAGTTATATGAATCAAGCTTTAAATTTTTTCTCCTTGAATCAAAAAATTTGGCACATCAATGGTTTTAGTCAACCCATCTCTCAAATTGGCCTAAAAGATATTTACATCAATAGAGTAATGGATTGTTGGGGTTGGGCAACATGGAGTGATAGATGGAAGTTCTTTAATAAGAACCCTGAGTTATTGCTTGAGCGCATGGATACAAGCACTAGAGAAAAATTTGATCTCAATGGAACAAATGAATTCTGGCCGCAGGTAACAAAAAATATTGCAGGAGAAATTAATACTTGGGCTATTTTCTGGTATGCCGAAATTTTCTTGCGAGGAGGTTTATGCGTTAGTCCTTCTAAATCTTATACCAGTAATATAGGCTTTGATGGCTCTGGCACCCATTGTATGGATGAGAATGAAAGTCAGAATACCCTTGAAACACTAAATTTAAATCAGGACATTGGTTTTGAAGTGCCCCTAGAGGAAAATCTTGTTGCCATGGACAGGATAAGACAGGTGTATATTTCCAGAAAGAATATTTTCAGTCGCCTTCGCAGCAAATTTAAACATTTAATATCATGACATTGAAAGTTCTTCATGTGACTGCTTATGATGAGCGGGGAGGTGCAGCCATAGCGGCATCAAGATTACATTTTTCATTATTGAATATTGGAATAGAAAGCCAAATGCTTGTTCAGCAAAAATCTAGCAATGCTTCAAGCATCCTTGCGGAAAAGAAATTTTTTTTAAAAAGAATCAATCGAATATTATCATTTTTAGATACTCTACCAGCAAGAATATTGAAGAAAAATATTAGTAATTTTAGTCCTGCACTTTTTAGTAGTTTTGGCTTGGTAAAAAAAATAAATAGATTAAACCCAGACATAGTTCATTTACATTGGGTTTGTAATGCCATGCTATCTATTGAGGATATTGCAAAAATTAAACCCCCGATTGTTTGGACTTTGCATGATAATTGGGCTTTTAGTGGAGGGTGTCATATTATGAATGCATGTCCGAATCATAACTTTGATAATCATAACTGTGGACCTGTCCCCAATTCTATTTTTAAAAGAAAGAAAAAAATATATTTAAAAAAATTAGATCTTGCAATTGTTTCTCCCAGCAAATGGCTTTATGAGCTCGCAAGAAATAGTGAATTGTTGCATGAAAAATTAAATACCTGCATTCCAAATGCAGCTAATATAGAATTCTTCAAACCAATGAATACCTCAGAAGCAAGAGAGAGATGGAATCTACCAAAAAATAAAAGAATTATTTTATGCGGCGCTTTAAATTTGTCTACGGATTTAAATAAGGGACTAGTTTACTTGAGGGATGCCTGGAACAACTTAAATGATCCTTTGGTCGAGCTAGTTGTTTTTGGTTGCGATGAAGCGCATAGACAAGATTTAGGATTCAACGGAATAGTACATTTTGTTGGCAAAATATCTAACGAGAATACCCTAAATACTTTATATAATGCAGCAGATTTATGCATTGTTCCAAGCAAGCAAGAAAATTTTTCAAATACAATTCTTGAAAGTCTGTCATCTGGCACACCAGTAGTTGCATTTGATGTCGGAGGAAATGGTGATCTCATCATGCATCAAAAAAATGGATATTTAGCTAGACCTTATGATATCGAAGATCTCGTTAATGGGATTAATTCAATCCTTCAGCATTCAGGTGAAAAAGATATGCGCATGCATGCTAGGTCCAGGGCAGAAGATCTCTTTAATCCTACTAAGGTAGCTCAAGCTTATAGAGATATGTATGTTAATTTTTTAAGCTCTACTCCAAATAACAAATATTTAAAAAATTAAAAATTATGAAGAACGAAAAAGTAGGTTTCAAAATTTCAATTATTGGAGGAGGGTATGTTGGGATGTCTCTTGGAGGACTGCTTGCAAAAAAATATCATGTTTCAATTCTTGATATTGATACTGTTGTGGTAGATAAAATTAATAACCAGATATCTCCAATTAAGGATAAGGATTTAGAAGATTATTTATTGGACAAAAATTTAAATATTTCTGCTACTTCTTTACCTGAGGATTCCTTAAAAGCATCTGAAATAGTAATAATTGCAACTCCAACAAATTTCAATCACTCAACGAATGCATTTGATACGGATAGTGTTGAGTCATCTGTTTTTGAAGCTATTAAATATTCCCCTCAAGGTTTAATAGTTATTAAATCAACTGTACCCGTCGGCTTTACAAAAACCCTCCAGGCTCAGTATCCCGAAGCCAACATTATTTTTTCTCCTGAGTTTTTGAGAGAAGGGCAGGCACTTAGAGATAATTTGTGCCCTTCTAGGATTGTAATAGGCGGTAGCGAGGAAGATGGCAAGATTTTTGCAACGATTTTACAAGAGTGCTCTAGTATGAAAACTGTTCCTATAGTCTATATGGACTCTAGCGCAGCAGAGGCTGTAAAGCTATTTTCTAATGCTTATCTTGCGATGAGGGTTGGATTTTTTAATGAGCTCGATAGCTTCGCCCTTACAAAAAACTTAAATGCAAAAGATATAATAAAAGGTGTCTGTTTAGACGAAAGAATAGGCGATTTCTACAATAACCCTTCTTTTGGATATGGTGGGTATTGTCTTCCAAAAGATACTCAGCAATTACTTAGTAGCTTTGACGAAACTCCTCAGCAATTAATTCAGGCAACTATTACTGCTAATCAGGCTAGAAAATCATTTATAGCCTCACACATCATAGCTTGCAAACCAAAGGTTGTGGGAATATATAAACTTTCTATGAAGGCGGGATCAGATAATCATAGGTCTTCCGCAGTCTTAGATATTATTTCTGAGCTTACTCAAAACGAAATTAAAGTTATTATTTTTGAGCCTACTGTTTCCAAAGATAGTGTTTTTGGATGCGCGGTTATTAAAGAGTTAAATCTCTTTATAGACCTATCGTCTGTCATCATTGCAAATAGAATAGATGAACATATTGGCATAGCTGCCGATAAAATATTTACAAGAGATATTTTTAGAAACAATTGATTTCTTAGAGGCTGGCACCGTCCCAATGCCATTTTTTGGTTTTTTTAAGTTATAATTGTTTAAATTTTTCAGCGTTAAAAATATGATTTATTCATTCTTAAAACAAGTATTTTTTCTTTTTAGGTCAAGAACTGCATTTTTAAGCATCTTTCTTATTGGAACTATGCCAATTTCCTCTCAAGGCCTTAGTCCTTTGGCTGAAGATTTCATGGCTGGATTACCGCCCTCAGTAAGAGAGGAGCTTGAGGTTCAAAATCAAGTAGATAGTGAAGCAGAGCTAGACAAACTTTTTAGATCCGATACTTCTATTGAAAAGAATAAAGTTATTTTAAGAAATCTAGAGGAAGAATTAAAAGCTTTAAAGCTTAGACTAGATAATGATGACACAGAAGTAACTAATCGCATGCAAAGATTTGGCGATTCATTTTTTCAAACTTTTCAGTCTTCTTTTATGCCTGTTAATGTTCCAAATATTGGTTCAAACTATGTTGTCGATGTTGGCGATGTCTTTCAGTTTACTAGAAGCGGCCAAAAAAATACGGACGAGGATTTGATGGTCGGGCGTGATGGCAGCCTTGTAATCGTTGGATCAGGCAAGTTACAGGTTGCTGGCAGAACACTGGCTCAGGTGGAAGAAATGGTAAATAGCCTTGTCAAAGCAACTCAGATTGGAGTCTCTCACATGCTTGCGCTCAAGGAATTGCGAGATGTTCAAGTTATTATTGTGGGTGCTGTAGAGAACCCTGGGATATATACATTAAGCGGCGGCTCTAGTGTCATTGGTGGACTTCATGTTGCTGGAGGCATTAATCAAAGTGGCTCATTTAGAAATATTGAGCTTAGAAGAAATAATAAGGCTATAGCCACTTTTGACTTATATGACTTGTTTGTCTTTGGGCAATACGATAATCAAAATACATTAAGATCTGGTGATACTATATTTGTTCATCCTAGCAAATTTCAAGTTCCAGTTGCTGGAGGTGTAAATAACTCAGCAATTTATGAGTTAACTGATGATGAAAATTTAAAAGACTTAATAGGATTTGCTGGAGGATTTAATGAAACTTTCTATGGATTTAATAAAGTCCTAGTAACAAGAAATCTTCCTCAAAAAAGAACTCTAGAAGCTGTTCCAGTTGAGCAATTAGACTCATTTATGCTGAGGCCAAGAGACTCTGTTATGGTACCAAGTTATTCATATGAATCTAATGATCTCTATAAGGTTACTATTGAAGGTAGAGTAAAGCGACCAGGTACGTATTTTGTCTTACCCGGCGAAACTCTTGAAATGCTAGTAATGAGAGCAGGTGGTTATGAAAAAGATGCTTATGAATATGGGGCTGCGCTTTTTAGAGAAACTGCTATTGATCAAGAGGAAATATTTGCTCAGCTTAATTATGCTGATACTTTAAACTTTATCGTTTCAAGTCTTGGGAAGCCAGGAGTCAACGTTTCATCAGGCGTACTAGGGCTGTTGGCTGAGGAAGTAAGGGCTGAAAATTTTCAGGGAAGAGTTATAACAGAATTCAATATCAATACTTTGAAAAGTAAGCCTGAGTTAAATATGCCGCTTCAGCACAATGATCGTATAGTAGTGCCTAGCCTTCAGAAAATTGTATATATGTTTGGAGACTTTAAAAACACATTAAATGCTAGCTACCAACCAAAGAATTCAGTTAATGATTATATTAAGCAGGCTGGAGGCCTTAAAGACTCTGCTTACAGTGAATTAATAATCATTGATCCTGATGGCAAAACACAGATTTATTCAAAAAATTTCTTAAATATAGGCAGAGGGGATATTAATATTTATCCTGGAAGTATAATTTATGCTCCAAGAAACATTAGTAAAATTAGTGGAATGCAGTATGCTGCAACAATCTCACCAGTTATAAGTAGCGTTGCCTTGTCATTAGCCTCACTAAATAGCATTAGTAACTAGCGTAAATAAGGTGGAGTATTGATGGTTGAAAAATGCTAGTTCATAATAATATTTTTTACTTTTTCATTGTCTATTATTAAATCGCTTAATGGCATATAAAAATTATTTATCATTATTGCTAGTGTTTTTTTATGCTGGTCTAGCAGAAACTTCATTAAAAAATTACCTTTATCCAGATAACTCTCCAAGCTACTCAAATTATGGAACATTAGGCTTGCTGCAGATGCCTTCAGCTCGGTTTCATGAAGAAGGAACTGTAGCTTTTAATTGGGTCAATAATGAGCCTTATCAAAGAGGCGCAGTTTTGGCGTACCCATTTAGTTGGATGGAAGCTTCATTTCAGTATGCTGATATTAATAATGCATTGTATAGTGATGTGCCCTTATTCAGTGGCAATCAAACTTATAAAGATAAAGGCTTCAGCACCAAAATTAGACTATGGCAAGAATCTTCTTATTTTCCCTCTATAGCTGCTGGTGTCAGAGACATTGCTGGCACTGGAACCTTTGCAGCAGAGTATATAGTAGCTTCCAAAAGGCTAAGCAATGTTGATATTTCTTTTGGCTTAGGCTGGGGCGACCTTAGTCATAATAACTTAAAAAATCCATTTTCTTATATTGATAATAGTTTCAATCAAAGAACTTTTATAAATGATACCCAAGGCGGTGATTTTAGTCCAGGTCGATATTTTAGTGGCCCGATGGGTGTATTTGGTGGGGCTGAGATTTTCTTACCAAATTTAAATGGAGCACGATTAAAAATCGAATATGATGCCACTAATTACTTTGAAGAAGGCTTTCCACTTGGCAGGGAATCATTTTCCTTCGCTTTTAAGCCAGTGCGTAAAAGTGACTCAAGAATCAATATAGGCTTTACATACCCAGTAAACAGAGCTTTAAAATTACAAGCTGGTTTTATCAAAGGCAATACTTTTACTCTTGGCTTTTCTCTGCATGCAAGTGTTGGAAAAAAAGATCCATTTATTAAAAAAAATGAGCTACATATCCCAGTCAAAGATGCAAAGAAGATTAAGCGCTTCAATGCTAAGGAAAATAGTAACTTATATATAACATCTTTAAATGCATTAAATGATCGGGGTTTATATGTTCAGAAAGCTACATGGGAAAATGATACTTATGAAGTGCTATATGCCCAAATAAAACATCAAAGCTATGCTAGAGCAACAGGAAGAATAGCTCAGGTGCTAGATGAAATTAGCCCAGATTCGATTACGAAATTTAAAATTTCAAATATTAATGCGGGCATGCTGATGAATACTATTGAGGTTGATAGGGAATCATTTTCAAAGTATCGAGTAGATAAAATATATAATTTAGCAATAAAAAATATTCAAATTAAGAGTGACAAGTATGATCCAAAAAAATATGAGTTCAATCCAAAGCAGAAGTTTCCAGGTTTTTTTTGGAGCCTTGAGCCTGACATACGTTCTCAAATAGGTGGTCCGGATGGCTTTTATTTTGGAGACCTAAGACTAGCATTCAGCTCTGAATTACTATTTGCTTCAAATATGCAACTTCTTACAAGCGCCTCAGTTGGTTTGTACAATAATATGGGTGAACTGAAATTAGCATCTGATAGCATACTTCCTCATGTTAGAACTGATATTGTTAAGTACTTAAGAGCAACCGAGAAAGTAAATTTAAAAAGAATGCAGTTTAATGCCTTTTTTGAGCCTGTTCAAAATCTATATACAAAAATTTCTGCTGGTCTCTTAGAAGAGATGTTCGCTGGTGTAGGTGGAGAAATATTATATAGACCTATGAATCAAAACTTTGCAATCGGTGTTGAGTTATGGACAGTTCAGCAAAGAGATTATGATATGTTGTTCAGCATGTTGGATTATAAAACTAAAACAGGGCACATCAATTTTTATTATGAAGAACCCAAGACAAATATTGTTCTTGCATTGAAGGGTGGAAAATTTCTTGCTGGTGATTCTGGTATTAACGTTGATTTCTCCAGAAGATTTAAAAGCGGCTTAAGAATGGGTGCTTTCTTTTCTGTTACAGACATCAGTAAATATGAATTTGGAGAGGGTAGTTTCGATAAGGGGTTTTATTTTTATATACCTTTAGAAGTATTTTACAGTAATTATTCTAAGCAGATAGCTGGATGGGGTGTAAGACCTTTAACAAGAGATGGCGCAGCATATCTCATTCACTCTCATTATCTATGGGGTGTTACAGAGCAAGCACAATCTCATGGTATAACAAGAGACTGGGCTGATTTATATGATTAGAATTACTATAATATTGCTTAGCCTATCTAGTTGCTCATACATAAATTATGGACAACTTCCAGAATTGATTAAGTCTAGTTATTTTGGAGTTGATCTCACAGTTGACCAAAGTTTTTATGATTCACAGGAGTATTCTTTTATGAAGATTAATCTTGGCAAGTCAGTAGTTGCAATCATGGTGTTATCTCAGGTTGAAGATGATCGATATACTTGGATCAGTGAAAGTAATGAGCGCATTATTACTCAGAATGGAAGGATCATAGAGACATATGGTCTTACACATGACGCAAGAATATTAAATGCTTCTAATTTAAACCCTGTTAACGAAGGAAATGATTCAGGGGTGCTGCTTAATTTAAAGTCTCCTTCGGCTATTATTCAGCAACATTATTCTGTTAAAAATATTGGTCAAGATAATAGTTATATTCACCTTACTGAAGATGCCTCACTGACACTTTATCTCGAGATGATTAATACAGAGGTATTGAAGTGGACAATTGAAAATAAATACTGGTTGAATAAAAACAACCGTGTGTTGAGGTCAGAGCAGCATATTCATCCTAAGATGCCTCTTATTAGGTTGGAATTTTATTACAAATAACCAACCGCATTAGGCTATAAAGCTCAACGTTTTTTAAATTATTCAGATAATACGCCATTCATAGCTTATGAACTTTCTTCTCTTGCGCTAGAAACAAGGTGTCTCTAATCCGCTATCTAGTAACTGGTTAAGTTAGCTGGAAGATTTTATTTAAGACAAAAAAAACCCTGCATAAGCAGGGTTTTTTGATTTGTAGTGTATAAAAACTATGAACCGTCTGCAGTTCTCGTTGCAGTAGCTGTTCCAGTAACAACTGTTGTTTGCTCAACAACCTCTGTTATCGGTACCATTACTGATATCACTTCAACATCCTCGACGACATACTCTTCCTCTCCGTCGACTTCAATTGCAACCTCTTCAGAAACAACGATTTCAACTTCAACTTCTTCTACGAAATCGT
>Ga0209533_1000840_pt1 | contig 29321 bp, 25 predicted proteins | sample COG_04_FD_184748 | JGI IMG/M metagenome (GOLD analysis project Ga0209533, IMG submission 184748) | Pelagic Microbial community sample from North Sea - COGITO 998_met_04 (SPAdes) (version 2) | ecosystem: Environmental > Aquatic > Marine > Neritic zone/Coastal water | place: Helgoland, sampling...
ATACGTATAACAAACGCGTCCCCCCATTATTGATGGGACAATCATCGCGTAGAAGAAAATTGACGAATGAACTAAAAGAGTATTTAGAGAAAAATAAGGAAATATATGATTATAAATGAGACTAAACCTATAAACCGGTGTATGTGTAACCGAGTTAGTATTATAGATGCAAAATTGAAAAAATTGGATACTCATATGGTCGTCAATAGATACGATAGTTAAATACCCCAAACCTGTACGAATAAATGGACTGCAAAATATGCGACTATCCCCATATGACTGGGTGTGACAATTGTGGATATGGGATATGTGGTCATCCCAACTGCTGTAAGAAAATGACAAAATTTAACAAGACCGATCATTACGTCGAACAATATTTGGTATGTATCGATTGTGTCGGTCAGATTTCGAAAAAACTTATTCCAGTCATGGTGGATAACATGGAAGAACACAGTCCGCTCATATTACTTTCGCTTGCCCAATGTAAATAATCATATACAACAGTACATGATTATTTAGAATCACTCATTAGTTACTCAACTACACTACCGAACCTACATGTTTTCTACTACTTTTTCTCACATACAAATCTCCGGGACTTTGAAGAACATCTTGAGTTATTTACAAAATGTCCATGGTAACCAAGTTCAGGATTTATGGCATTTATAACAAGATAATAAAATACTCCAATAACAAGTCCAAATATCAGTCCAAATACAAGAGACATCATTGATCCGCCGTCACATTTGTTTTGGTATCTTGTAAAAAACATCAATGCTGTTAAAGTAAACAACCCAACAATTAATCCAATATTCTCGTTCTGCCACTTCATACTCAACATGGGGAATAGTAATGCGCTGTTAATAAACCCCATTACACCCGTCGATAAAGACGGAAAAGGATATTCTTGTGAAAATATACCCATTTCCACACCTTTACAATCCCCCATTCCGCTATCTACAATTCCAAACATGCGTGTTAATACTGCTTGTATTCCCACGGTTGGTGTCGCCATAAGGAAATAAAACATCCCTATTCCAATAATAAGAAACAATGCTTTCCAATCTCCATGAAAACAACTCAACAACACTAAAAACGAAACAATTATGGTCACTGTCAAAAGTGACATAAGTCTAATAATATTTTGAAAACTTACGGAAACTCCGCGCGCCCCCTTTGGTGGATTGTCCATATTACAATGTACACATAAAATTTTATTATCATACGAGGGATATTTTCAATGCCTCGTCGATTGTATCTATTCCATAAAAGCTAATTCCGTTGATAATGGCATTGTCTCTATATTTATCCATGAACTTATCAAAATCCTTCTTATTTTCATTTGGATACAGAAATGTCTTAACGCCCACACCTATCCCGCCTATAATTTTTAAATCTAATCCACCAATCGCGGTAACACACCCCTGTAAATTCATTTCACCGGTTATCGCTAAATCATATTTGATTGGTCTATTATTTATAAGACTATATATGGCAACTGTTATAGCGGTTCCTGCGGAAGGACCGTCTTTTGGGGTAGCGCCTTCTGGACAATGGATATGGATTCCCTGATTGCTCGTATTATCAAAATCTATAAGTAGCTTTTTCTGGACATCTGTGTCGGTCAACGACCACGCCAATGTCTTAGCAACCGTCATACTTTCTTTCATTACGTCTCCCTGTTGTCCAGTAAGTTTCAGGTCCAATAAATTCTTGGTTACGAAAAGCTTTGTTTCGATAGGGATAACGCCCCCTCGTCCAAGCGCGTTTGCGTATAATCCACATATAATACCCACCTTATCGACAGGTGTTACCTTCTTCTCGTTTATTTTATGATGGTCCTTGAGATAAATCTTGGTGATTTCGTCTTCTGACACAATAACAGGTATATTGATCTCGTCATTGACATCATTTAACATATTGAGATTTATCTCGCCAATTATTTCATATAACAACTCCTTTAATTTTCTAACACCGGATTCCATGGTATATGAATTAATTATATATTTAAGAACATCGTCTTTAAAAATGATATTACCAGTTTGTCCCATATTTCCCAATAGTTCGGGGATCATGTGTTTATTACAAATGACCAGCTTATCTTCAAGTGCAAGATTATCGAACTTAATACGATGTATTCTATCCATTAAAATTCTATCCAGCAAACTGGCATCATTGTATGAAAATACGAAAAGTATCTTCGATACATCGATGTCGATACCCGAAAAATACTTATCCTGGAAAGAGTCGTTTTGCGTAGGATCTACAAGATGAGTCAATATACTAATAATTTCGCGCCCATTCTCAGTTTTACTTACTTTATCAATCTCGTCAATAAAAATAATGGGATTCATACACTTCTGCTCCATCAGTATATCGACAACCCGTCCCCATGTAGATCCGACATAAGTATAATTATGTCCCTCCAACGTACTACCGTTCGACGAACCGCCGATTGCTATAAATGAAAACGGTCGCTGTTCTCCGTTTTCGTCGATCAAACACTGTGAAAGTCCCTTCTTTGCGAGTGACGTTTTTCCAACTCCAGGAGGGCCTTCGAATCCTAAACAGTAACCACCATCTTTACCATTTATCCATTGACCAATAATTCTCTCTATCTGGCGCTTTGCGTCATCGTGTCCATAAACAGAATCATCCAATCGCGTTCTTACATCAGCCATGTATTTAGTGGCAACTGAGCTATTTGATAATATCTGGGTTAGACTTTTATAGATGGACATTTTACCAGACTCTATAACATTTGTCCGCAACAATATCTCGTCCAATATTATATTATCCCCATTTAATGATTCAAGAAGATAAAAAATCTTGTCCTTTAAAACATCCTTTTGTTCTCCTGGTATATCACCAATAAGCATATTGGGATTAGGTGTATTATGGTCATGTGATACGTGATTAATCAATAATATATCTCGCAGATCGCTTATAAACGACAAAAGTTCCTTCTTTCTGAATTTTTCAACTCGTTGTTTTATTAATGTTATTTTTGATGAAAATGAGTTCATACCAATCTTGGTTAATATCTGTCGCGTCTTGTTTTTTATCTCAATGTTATTATATTTATCGCATGTTTCTACATCATTTGTGTAATAATGGTTTTCACTATCTCCCATTATCTTTAAAAATATAGTTTCGCTCTCGTCAAGGATGTCGAATATTTTTTCACGCTTATATACGCCAAAAGGTATCTTTAAAAGTCCGTCAAGATATTGTCTTGACTTTGTTGCGCTGTCGTCCGTCTTTGATTTAACTTCCTTTAATTTAACCATCGCCTTTTCTTTGACCTTATCATCACATTTCATGAGACAAATGCGCTGTTCGATCGGAAGCTTATTATTAACATCGTAATTCATAAGATTGTTGGTATAATCGATTGTTTTCTTCATTGCGCATTTAAAATTAGATTTTATCACCCAAGGAAGCGAGTTATATAACATATCTTGTTGGTTCATTTGTTTATCTCCGTCTTCAGTTGAAATTGTATCGTATAAAAGATACGCCAAATACATGAATTCGCTGTCATTTGAATGAATCAGCAGCTGTATCATTATAATTCTCTTTTCATCAAACTCTGCCTTCAAAAAATCATTAACTATTCGTGCGATGCTCTTATTTTTCATCAATCTAACATTATTTACATAACCAGCATAGCGATCATAAATACCATTTACGTCGTCGATGAGGTAATCTTTTAGATTCAATGAACTGACATAAATATCAAATCTGTAGTCATATAAATCATTATCGGCGGGTTTCATCTGTTTGAGCGAATAAAATTTTTCATAAATATAGTTGTTATTGTGTATGTAGTCAAACACAAGGTCGTCAATAAATCCATAGATAACCAGATTCTGTTTCATGTTATCGTCTTTAATAAGAACCTTTGTCGCGTTTGTCTTCATGGAACCACACTTTGAATTAAAATGATAACACGAACAATTATCCCCTAATTCACATATACGTAAATCCTCCAATATAGAATTGTTCGACGACGAAGTTGTTGATTTTTTAACAGAGCTATATGGCACCAACTTGTAACTTATAGGATGCATATATTTCTTGATTAATTCAAATTTGTCAGCGTATTGTTCGTCAAACTTGTCTAAATAACCACTTCCGAGACAAACATATATTAAATCTTCGACACTATGTGTTCCATGAGATTTAATTATCGCGGACAATCTATTATTAATTGTCTGTATATCATTAATAACATTATCTACGTCATATGATTCATTATCCTTCAAATATATCCCTAACAGTCTAACCTCATCTAACAGATTGTTCAACTCAGTCAAACACGTATTTAATTCCGTTGTAGTAATAATGTTCATTTTCAGATAATTGTCTGAATTTATTTTCGTTTTTATAATGATATTTTCGTAGGTGCTCACCTTACCAATCAACACATCCAATATGTTATCGATATTTATACCATCAAGAGCTAGACCTACGTCGTCGTCATCACTTATATCAAACATTATATAACAAATATATATATTATTTTTTTATTTTCTTTACACTATTTATATGGCATTCGAACGGGGATATTTACATATGCTTCTATTGTTTTCAATAATACTTACCTACTCGATGAGCTCATTATCATTTAAAAATGGAAAACCTACATGTGACAACTTCATTATCAATGTTTATTTATATCTTGCGTTCTCGATTGTTTTACTTGGACTATCATGTTATGGATATAACTTCATGTTGAATTCTCCAAGCGAACGAAATAATTATTTATCACATACAAAAATATACAATCAGATATGGAGCTACATGATTGCATCATTCATCGTGTGTATGGGATTAATTATATATATTTCTCTTTCGGATTCATTTAATAACAAAAATTTCAAGGTTATTCATGCGCTGTGGATGCTTTTCGTCGTATTGATAAGCCTAAGTGTATACCCATACTTTAAATCGATCGAAACAAAAGATATAGTCGAAGACGCTATTCTCATAACCGGGTCCATATTTGTGGGTATGTCTGGACTCGCGTACGCATTCCCGTCGTTTTTTGAAAATACATACGGCATTATGTCGAATACGCTACTGGTTTCACTGTTTGTAATAATAATAGTGGAATTATCCAATATATTTTTTAATCGGGATCCTAAATCATTATTGCGAACATTCAGATTCACGTCGTACATTGTAATATTGTTATTTACTCTTTTTGTTTCATATGATACGCAGCGCATCGTAATGCTTAAAAAAATGTGCACCAGTCTCCCGAATTATCCGCAATTTTCTCTTTCGTTTTTCTTGGACCTTTTGAATTTATTTAATCGAATCGTCTTTTTAAAATCAACGGATTAGAACATAAATGTGTAATAATACTGTTTATGTGGTTATACGATTTATAATAATATTAAAGACTATTGGTCATATTACTATTATGGGTGTTCCCGCATATTTTTCATATATTATAAAGAATTATTCAAAAATTATTCGAACCATAGATAATTTGGATCAAGTTCATAACCTTTATTTAGACTGCAATTCCATTATATATGATGCGATGTATAGCATAAAGGAAAATAAATCAAGTATAGACGATATTATCATCAAAATGGTATGTGATAAGTTGGTCGAATATATCGAATCAATAAAGCCAATTAATCACGTGTATATCGCATTCGACGGAGTCGCACCCGTCGCAAAGCTGGAACAGCAACGAACCAGACGCGTCCGATCTAAGCTAATTAGTCAAATAACCGACTCTATTGACCCGTCGAAGTTCAAGCTTAACTTTGACTCCACGTGCATTACACCAGGAACGATTTTTATGGATAAATTGGCAAATCGTGTTCAAGACTACTTTAAAACACCTGCGAATTTTAATGTTGAAAAAATAACGGTTTCGTGTTCTGACGTCCCCGGAGAAGGTGAGCACAAATTATTTGAATACATCAGAGAGAACATAGAATATCACGCCGAAAAAAACACAGTTATATATGGTCTTGACGCAGATCTTATCATGCTTTCGATCAATCATCTACCGGTGTGTAAAAATATTTATCTGTTCAGAGAAACACCTGAGTTTATCAGAACGCTCGACAAAACACTTGATCCCGATAAGTTATACATGATAGATATACCGTTGCTTGCGGAAAAGGTATCATATGAAATGAATCAAGGAATGGAACTGGAAAACAGAGTGTTAAATAATAAGATATATGATTACATTTTGCTTTGTTTTTTTCTCGGAAATGATTTTATGCCTCATTTTCCAGCGTTAAATATTAGAACAAATGGAATACAAATATTAACAGAAACATATGGTTCTATTTTCACTGGGACAGATGAGTTTCTTGTTCTAGATGGGGAGCTTCAATGGAAAAACCTGAGAAAAATGTTTACGTCATTGGCAGAAAACGAAGAAGTATACATCACCGACGAATATTTATCAAGAAACAAAAAAGAAAAACAATACATACGCGCAAATTCTCCAGACGAAAAGTTGGATAAGTTGAACAGAATACCTACATCTGAAAGGCACGAAGAACACTACATCAATCCCACCGTATCGGGATGGCAAAGCAGATATTACGAAAGACTTTTCCATATGGATATAACCGACGAACGCAGAAAGCAAATATGTTTTAACTACATGGAAGCATTGGAATGGACGATGAAATATTATACCACCGGGTGTGTTGATTGGCGATGGAAGTACAAATACAATTATGCGCCGTTACTCGAAGATCTTGTGAAATATATCCCATACTTCCAAACGCGTTTTTTTGAAAAAAATAATAACAGCGTGGTTTCTCCATACACTCAACTCTCGTATGTCTTGCCGAGATCATCGCTTGATTTACTGCCATCTTCTATCAGAACAACCTTACTCACAAAACATCCAGAGTGGTACAATGAAAATATTGATATTTGTTGGTGTTTCTGTAAATATTTTTGGGAAAGCCACATGATCCTCCCAAACATAGATTTAGACGAACTAGAAAAGATAACAGTCTGTTAAATGGGCTTGCGCGTGTTATAATAAAACATAACACGTCCGTTTAAATGACTGAATTTTTTCTCGTTCAATCTAAATTCATCATCCAAAAAGGATGCGTACGTGTTCGGTATGGATGATGCGATTACAATGGGTCCTCGCTTAGATATGATGTTATAATCAACATTTCGATAGGGTCTGACAACACCAATATGTCCATTTACCATGTCATCCTGAGTGACACCCACGATAACGAAATACCCTTCATTCGCCTTCCGTTGCGCCTCAATGTAGCAGTCTGGAACATTTAATCCGACATTGGTCCATCCATTGCTTATCCCGTCACTACTTTCTATCCATTCAAGCTGTTTATCCGCAAGGTGAAATTGCGAATATTCAGGTGGAGAAGGAATATAAAACCCCAACTTTTTACATAACGCATAGACGAAGCATGAACAATGCGACGTTTTTACTGTAGTTGTCTTGTTGTATGTTCCATAACCCGTATCACATGAAATATTATATCCTGCACTCCACCCACTGTCTAAATTAACATCAAGTAATATTTCTTCAATCTTTGTGATTTTTTCAGATGGAATTACAATGGACACAAAAATGATAATTATTAATATTATAAAATGTATATTTTTGTAAAACATATACATTATATTCGTAAAAAATATAAACTCTTATAATTAATATATTAATGGTAGTGATTGAGAAAACAATCAGATCCAAAAAGGAGTTTATCGAGCTTATAGAAACATCGGATAAAACAATTGTCTTTAAATTTAGTGCTGACTGGTGCGGTCCGTGTAAAACAATAAAACCGGAGGTTGATTTTTTCAAAGAATCTATTACTGATAATGAAAAGATATTGTGGTTTGACATTGATGTAGACCAAAGTATGGAAGTATTTGGTATGCTTAAAACAAAAAGAATTGTTAGTGGTGTTCCTGCTATATTGGTTTATTTTGACGAAAATGATACAATCTATCCGGACGAATTTGTATTGTCTTCCAATAAAAAGGATTTGGAATATTTATTCGCCAAGATAATGGAAGTGTCTAAGTAATATTAATCATCCAGTAGATACAAGATCTACGATGTATGACTCAGTTTCTAAAACATTGATATTGGTTGTGTTAATTCTCGCCACCATCTCACGTATGGATTGTAATTGACCATTATTGTAATTATTATTATTGTTGTTGTTATTGTTGTTCTCGTTCTCGTTCTCGTTGTTATTGTTATTGTTGTTAATTGGTTCTTCAACTGTTACAGTATTTCTGGTTCGGTTATAATTTAAGTCACGTATGACTCTGTCCATGTCGTCTATTTCCAACACATCTCCTGAATTAATTGATTCGTATAGTCCATCAATATTCGTCCCCATGTCAAATGAAGGTATGTCAAATGAAGGTACTCTTGATCGGAGTTGATTTCTTCGTTGCTCCACAAAAACTTGCCGACACATAGGACATTCATTGCTTTGTTCGGAATGTCTAAACAAACACGGCATACAGAATCGATGACCACATCGAGTTACGCAAAAGTTACTCGATGTAATATCGTCAAGACACACGGGACACGTATCATTTTCGGATTCGTCCCGAACAACTGAGTCGACTTCTTGGATTAGTTGTTGATTAAACATTACCATTACATTTAGTATGTGTTATTATGTAGAATTTGTTTCAATTTTATAACTATTTATGTTATGGATATAGATTTGAATATAGACAACTATTCGTTTGACGACTTTTTATCATTATTTAAACTATCATATGACTTCACTACGCCAGATTTGAAGAATGCCAAAAAAATAGTTCTTAAAATGCATCCAGATAAATCAAAGTTGGACAAGGAATACTTTTTATTCTTTTCAAAGGCTTATAAGATACTTGTTCATATAAATGAGTTTCGAAACAAGTCGTCGAAAAATAAGTCAAACACAGATTACTCTGAAATTATAGACGAAGAAGATTCATGTAAAAAGGAGATTATATCAAAGTTAAACGATAGACGTAAATTTAATATATTTTTTAACGAAATGTTCGAGAAGATGAAAACGACCGATGACGAACAAGTAACTGGGTATGCTGATTGGCTGAAAGGAGAAAACGAAAACAGTTTGGAGGCAACGAGCGTATCTTCAATGCATTCCAACTTTGAAAAGCTAAAGTCAGATAAACGAGAAATGGTGGTACATAAAGAAATAGAGGACGTGGTTGATAGCATATCGTCCGGATCTCAGATGCTTTCTGGAAATGCTCCCGAATCTTATACAAACACAAAACTATTTGATAGAAATAGTTATATTGATGTAAAGGAGGCATATGATAATCCAGTAATACCCGTTACAAACAATGATTATACAAGTAAAAAGAAATACGCAAGCATACAAGAACTTCAAATAGATAGGAAAAATAACGAACATTTCTCAAACGACATTTTGCAAAATCAGGCTAAATTGTATTTCACAAATAAAAAGAAGGTTGAAGACGAGGAGGGAAACAGAACGGCATTTAAACTTATTCAACAAGAAGAGGTGTCTAGGAAAAACGACGAAGTTTTTTGGGGGCATTTAAAATTACTTGATGATCGTAAATAAAATAATGACCTATAATATATGACTAAATATAAAGAATTGTTACCAGGATTACTTATTCTACTTGCCGCAGGTGTGATGTACAGAAAATATCAGGATAAATTCTCGGTATTTGATAATGAAGAAAACGAAAAACTTATACAAAAGTATCTTTTAACTGATAATTTACCGTCGGGGATGAAAAAACCTATTTTGTGGATCCACATTCCATATAAATTAAACGCACGCATTTGGAAAAGCTTTGGTTCGAGAAACACCGAAAATTTAAACGAACCTTATTTATACCTCACCATCAAATCGATCATAACCAAATGTTCGAACTCCTTTCGAATATGCTTAATCGACGACAATAGCTTTTCTCAACTTTTACCATCATTTAATGTTGATTTTTCTAAAATACCTGACCCACTTGACGAAAATATACGTACACTTTCTAAATTAAGACTACTTAAAATGTATGGTGGAATGTTTGTCCCCCCATCATTTGTGTGTTCGAAAAATTTAAAATCCCTATTCAATCAGGGGATTTCAAATGGAAAAATGTTCTTTTGCGAGGATGTTGCTAAAACAAGTGCGTGTGACTTTGTTACGATGTTCCCAAGTTCGCAGTTTATGGGTTGCGAAAAATCATGTCCACAGTTAGATCAATGTATGGAATATCTACAATCACTCATATCAAGAGATTCTACAGCAGAATCACGATTTGATGGAAATTTCGATCGTTTCATTTATAGCCTTTATCTAAACAAGAGTGTAAATGTGTTACCCGGTACAATAATTGGAGCACAGGACGAACACAACGAACCTATATTGATCGACCACTTAATGAATGATAGTGAGATTGAGTTGAGTAAAAATAATTACGGTATTATTATCCCTCATGATGATTTATTAATTCGTCTTAAGTATAAATACTTTGTTTATTTGTCCATTCCAGAAATACTCGAGTCCGATACATTTATTGGCAAGTACATTAACAACATGAACCTCGATGTATCGTGCTAGCCTAGTTAAACGCTTCAACAAAATATATTATTTCATATGTTGATTTATTATATTTTGTAACGGTTTCGTAATTTATATTACTTACTTTACATAACTGTCTCACTATAGTTAAAAAATATTTATACGTCATCTTGCGTTGAATATACTTTTTTTTTGATTCGTAATAATATTTTTCAATATTTGAACAAAATTCACTAACATTATTAAACATCATCCCTTTTTTAAATGACGCATTATTTATGATATATTTATTGTTTTCAATTTCACATATAGAATCAAGAATATCTTTAAAATACGATATATCAGGAACTAGTTTAAATATTTGTGAGGTCATGAATATTTAAAATATAATAAAATGTTTTAAAACGACCTAATTATATATATACATATATATAATGCCAGGAGGCCTTTTAAATCTCGTATCATATGGTAACCAAAATATATACCTTAACGGAAACCCGACCAAAACATTTTTCAAAACAAAATTTGCGAAATACACTAATTTCGGCATTCAAAAGTTTCGGATTGATTATGATGGATCCAGAACTATTCGCGCTACAGATAACTCCCACTACAAATTCAGAATTCCAAGATATGCTGATTTGCTAATGGACACATATATAGTAATAAAGCTCCCATTTATATGGAGTCCGATATACCCTCCTCAATCTGAAAACGGTACATGGGCACCATATGAGTTCAAATGGATAGAAAACCTCGGATCTGAAATAATTAAAGAAGTTACAATTTCTGTCGGGGGTCAGATTCTACAGAAATTTAGTGGTAGCTACTTGAAAAATATTGCTGAACGCGATCTCAATGCGAATAAAAAAAAGGTCCATGACGAAATGACCGGAAATGTATCCGACTTAAATGATCCCGCCAACAATGGAAACCGAGTTAATTCATATCCGAGTGCTTATCATACAGAAGATGCTGTGGGTGCGATGCCATCTATTGATTCAAGAAATATATATATACCCATTAATTCATGGTTTTCAAACTCGAGTAAAACCGCGTTTCCGCTAATAGCTCTTCAATATAACGAATTAGCAATTGAAGTTACATTAAGACCCTTATATGAACTATTCGTTATAAGAGATGTCCGAGATTCTGATAATAATTACCCTTATGTTCAGCCCAACTTCAATGCTTCGTATATGCAAATGTATAATTTCTTACAAACACCCCCATCCATAGCGCTTAACGAAGATGATTTTCCAGATAAGAGAAACGAGTTCAACGCAGATGTTCATTTAATATCAAATTATTGTTTCCTCAGTGACGAAGAGCAACGCGTATTCTCTTTGAACGAACATAAATATTTAATTCGAGAAGTTCATGAATATAACTTCAAGAATATAACCGGGTCAAACAAAGTAAAAATAGATTCCCTCGGAATGGCAGCGAGTTGGATGTTCTTTTATACACGAAACGATATTAATCTTAGAAACCAATGGTCGAATTATACGAATTGGCCATATTCTTATCCTCCATATGATATATCCAACGCACCTGTCGAGGGAAATTGGAAGTATGATAGCTTCACAGGAAAAAATGGTTTTGAGAATAATTTTGAAAATGGGTTTGGTCCCGGAGTTGATCCGACAGGTAATCCAACGCCGTGGATGATAACCGGAAACTATACGTCTGGAACGAAAAAGGATATTTTGGAGACATTTGGTATTATTCTTGATGGTAATTACCGCGAAAACCTCCTCGATCATAACGTTTTTAACTATTTGGAAAAGTACTCCCGTACAGATTCGGGAAACGCAACAAACGGGTTATATTGTTATAACTTTGGAATCGAAAATAGTGTTTTTAACACACAGCCATCAGGAGCCCTAAACCTCAGTAAATTCAAAAACATTGAACTTGAATTTACGACACAGGTACCCACACTTGACCCAGAAGCCGAATTTAATATCATATGTGACGAAAACGGGGCACCGATCGGCACAAACAAATCGTCTTGGGCTATATATGAATATAACTACGACTTTAACTTAATAGAAGAACGATACAACATTGTTCATTTCACCTCTGGAAATTGCGCTCTCATGTATTCGAGATAATCACTTTATTTGTTTCATTGCGTTACCGATATAATAGGAAATAACTGCCGCACCCAAACCAAGCACCAGAGTTTGAAATCCATGAGACATGCTTTTCATAAATCCAACAATAAACAAAGATATACTCATTAAAATAGCGGATATTCCAAACGCGTTTGTTAAATTAAAGATGTACGGTACCAAGGGAACCATACCCACGGTTATAAAGGACAAAAATGTTATTACTCCAACGACTAATGGATTCTTTCTTTCGAATCTCGTTTGCTCTGCTAAATAACTTGATACACCCATGCTAAAACCATCCGCGAACAAAGAAGCAATACCTATAATAATCGGGACACGCAGTGCCAAATTTGCTCCCATCGAACCCGAAATAATAGCAAAGGTTGTAATAATACCGTCTACGCCCCCATAAATTATTTCCGACAAATACTTCATGGTCACTTATAATATGTTTATATATTCGAATTTCATAAACATATTTCAATTATTTATTATTTATTTATTATTTATTTTTATTTATTCTCCATCTTATTTATTTCCTGCTGAGCTGGATTTAAAATTTCATAGCTCATTGAAGGATCCACGGTTCTGGGGTTGAATCCACCATACATGCCATTTTCAGTAGACAACCCAGAAGTCTCTGATTCGGGTCGTTTATTATCAGATACGTCGATTGTGTTTAGTTTTTTTACATAATCATCTGCCATATCTTTTACAGTGGCTGTATTTATATCGTTCGCGGAACCCGAGGCATCCGCTGGCGCATTTAAATCATACCCGGCACCTCTGATGAGGCCTGACAAGTTTGTGTTCGCATTTTTCATGTCACCATTGTCTTCCACACCAACCGGTTCATTCTTTGCGCTTCCAGTATATACATTTACCACAATAGGACGATGAGACGTTGTATCATGACCAACCTTATGTTCAACCACCTCGCGGCATTTCACACAAGACGGTTTGCTTTCCATACAAGCATTATCTCTGTTTGGGCATTCTATTCCACATAACGCACATGGTTCTGAGACATCTGGAACGACTGGTTTGGCTACAACTGGGTCAGTTTCTATCATTTTCACGTCATTTACATCCCCAATCGATGATTCAGGGGTTTTTGGCGGGACTTCGTCCGCAGTCTTCTGCACTGGTGCCTCTGCCTCTCCCTCAATATAAGACATTCCCATACCTTCTCTAAATGGATTGGACTTAAAAACGAGCAAACTTATGAATAAGAGTACCAATACGGCTATAGTGAGGAATTTAATATCAATAAAATTCCTTTTTATCATTCGTACAAATTTAGACGTTAATTTACCGAAATATTTCATCTCCATACATATAACAAATATTTTTAATCCTTTCCCTAAATTTGATATTTGAATATTTGAAATTACAACCCTTTCATTTGGGCATCACTATGCCTTCGGACAATTCCTTATCGGTATTGGATTTTATCGATTTACTCGTGCTTATCTCCGGGACACGTATAACATCCGACTGTATAGTGTCCATTCTCCCAAAATAATAACTCGCATTTATGCTGCTTGTGTTAAACAACTTGCTTCTATGTGGAAACAGAACCTTTATCGCGGTTTCTCTTGACAATAAATCATAGTTTTCTATAAAAAAATTTGCGTCGTCATTTACACCAAAAACGTGTATATTGTAGTTCTTTGTACACTCCTTCAAAAACATATTACAAAGCTTGCTCGACAACATTTTGGCAACAGCGTCGTGCGGTATATCCTCTTGTATATGCTCGAAAAATACCTTTTCTGGATGAAATTGAACACCATAAAACGGCAATGACTTGAACTGGTATGCCGCGACATATGATTTCCCATCGGTACGCGATGTTGCGGTTACATTTATGTATTTCTCATATTCTTTCATGTAGGGCGCACCCATTAAAAACGACTTGTTGTGTATCATCGCAGTGGACCCACTGTTTTCTATATATTTCTTTTCAGTAGAAGTAAAATATTCCTGCATGGGTTTTGTAACAAGCATATCACGATCTTCGACCGGAGTAAATTGTACCGGTTCGGCTCCATGCGTCGGCAAAAATGAAATATTCTCGTTATTAACAAAACCATCGCTAATTTTTCCCAAATCATGCTCATGACATATCATAGGCAATAATTGGAACCCCAGACATATCGAAAATATTGGGAAATGATTCCCAATCAAGTTGAACTGCGTAATTTTATTCACAATATATTTAAGTGTTGATAGGAAACGATAATGATCCTTTTGGATAACCATACTCTCCACTGTACCTCCAATTAACAAAAGACCATCAATCTGGTTAAGGATGACGTTAATCATTTGTTTCGGCAAGTCAAATGTAATGGGTACAACGCGCGCACCATGCATCTCCAACCACTTGACATACGATTGTGGAATATACGATGTCGCTCCAAGAGAGGCACCTGTCGTTGTCGGGATGCTTAGAACACCGATTACCAGTTTATTGTGATTTTTTGTTATTGTTCTAAACATATTGCATTTATAGTCGCTCTTAAATTCCTTTAATTCTTTAGACTTCATTCCGTACTTTTGACGGATAATCTTGTACTGGCGCCGCATATCAGTTGTCCATTTATCACTATTTATGTTTCCTATATTTCCTTTGTGATTTAAGAAAAATTTATCTCTTGAGTAGCCCTTCTTGTATTTTTTACTCATGCGGTTGGAAAGATTTTTAGAATATATCTCCCTCATAAATTCGTGCGACTTTGTGTTTTTACAAAGTTTAGCGTAATCCACCTTGGTCACTCTTAATTTCTTGTTTTTTTTTGTTAATTTATTACGACCTGACGTTTTTTTCCCCAAACCTAATCCATTTATCAAAACCACCTTTCTTGTATTGTTTTTTTGAACCCGCTTATTTTGTTTATTCATTATTTTGGTTTTTTTATTTCTCGATTTACCCATACAATATAGATAGATATATATTAACTCGTTTATTTTATATATCGAGTATACATGGTTGAAATACTCGAATCTGAAAAAAAAAATATGAAGGGTAAAAAAAATATGAAGGATAAAAAAAATATGAAGGGAGGAAATAAAAGACGATTCATAAAGGAGGGATTTTTCGCAGTGAGAGAGGGATCGAACGGTGTGGTTAAATTTGACGAGATGGACAAACTATTTGAATCAATATTTAAACAAATGGGAATAATGATTATCGGATTTATTTTACACACAATAATCGGCTATAACTTGGCGTGCTTATTGACTCGTTTTACGCATTATGTCAAATACGACAAAAACGCAAACACAACAAATAGAGACGATGGTGATATTCCCGACGCGTGGCTAGGAATTAATGGTGATCCGGACAAAGAAGGAAAGGTAGAGTTTTCGAATATATACTGTTTTAACGAGGACAAGGAGAATACATCAAACAAGGGATCTACCGGCGATCAGACAGGAGGAGATGGTAAAAATAAAACAATACCGTCGATGGGTATAACTTCCGATAAGCCCCACTCAGGACACCATCTATTGGTTGGAAAGTTATATAACTACGATGTTAAATGTTCCGATTACAATAAACCAGAAGGAACAGCAACCGAAGTTGGTATGAAGAAAACATCAGCAATGCTCATGGGCTCATACAGAGGATCTTTCAAATACTTAATGGAGAAACTTACGAATGATAAAAAGTCAAGTGATTACACTGATACGAAGGTGGTGGGTGATGACGCAAACGCTGTTATGAAAAAACAACTCGACACTGGCGCAATGCCATGGATATGGTCACTGGTTGTACCTTTATTCGCAATACTCATTATTGGTTCGGTTGTCGCGATACCATTTGCCAATGTTATATTAGGTTTTAAGGGTAAAACACATAGTCCGTTATTCTCGTCAAACCCGTTCAAATTTTTCCTTTCACCATTCGTCGACTTCTTTGGAATCGGTATGTACCTTATCTTGTTTGGACTGGTTGGTGGATTCGTTGGAGAATTTAGAGATGATGCACCATTCCCCAAAGGAACACCATATAATGTAAAACCTAATTTTTTCGGAGAAAATGGTTATTTAACAACAAAAGCATTTGGAATATTCACATTACTATGGGGAATCGGGACAATATTTAAAGTTCTTTTCGCGGTTAATGTCCCTGCGTGGTCAAAAGTTGCGATACTGGCATTAACATACGGTTTAATACTTGTATTTGGGTTGCTGGGAAAGATTATCGCATGGTGGACAAAAAGTGTCAAATAAAAATATCAAAAGATTTGATCAACAGATCATATTCTTTACGAATCCAATTTTAATATTGAATACATGATTGAGATAAAAATATAAAACAATAGGATTATTTCTATTGTTTTATGGTGATTGACATAGTTAATTATTTGTTACACGTTTTTTCGAGATTTTTCTTATCCTTTTCAATGATTTCCTTTTATTCCCTCTCTGGGATCTTCGTGTCTTATTCGCACGCACAAACTTCTTTACCCGACCCTTTCTATATTTCTCGGTGCGTGCACGTTTTAATTCCGTTTTGGTTATCTCATTATGCGTCGTTGGTGTGTCATCAGTAATTCGTAACATAGGTCTATAAATATCATTCTTATACTTATACCCAACTTCCCCTCGCTGATTCACCCATTTTTCTCTAAACCATCTCCCAATTCCCTTTTTCATTGTTTTATTACCTTTATACGGCGACTTTTTAGTTCCATATTTCTTTGAAAAAGAAACTTTATACTTCTGAACAACAATTCCACTTCTGTACGCACTGTGTTTGGGGATATTTTTATACACCTGTGCTTTAACCTTATTATACATATTAATATCCACCGGCTCCGGCATATATAATAGTAATATAAAATGAATGTAATATATCAATCATTACACATAATTTTACGGTATTTGTTATTCGACAATCATCTAAGTGATAATATTCTTCACGATATTCATAGTCAATAACCGTATCATATTAATATATATATAAATGTTCTAGCATTCTCTCCGAAGACCCAACTATAGTTCCCATCAGAAATAATCTTGGTGGAGACGAAAGACCATCGACAAAATTTAACACACCGTGTGCGCGTACTATTGCAGAAGGCTAGAAAACTTCAAAATTGATATTAAAATCATGAGATAGGTGTAGTTATCCAATTACATAACAATGCTTATAACATTCATATCAATCGCTATAATCGCACAGGCATCGTGCTATTATTTCATCAGTAACTATACCGAGGTCTTCCACATTAAGACGATATTCGAGAATAACGCGTCCATTGCGTTATTCGAAGATGACCATAACGCATACTCCGAAAGAGATGGTCACCTTTCGAAAAATACTATATCAGATATATATGGAAAAAAATACAATATATATCTTTATATCAGGGGTGTCGATGACAATATCAACCTCATGATGTAGCCGCGTTAATTTTCATCATCGGGAGAGAATTTATCCAATATTCGATACATCCTACTTATGTCCAATAAAACTATGTCCAGTTCTTCGGTGATCGCTTCCGTCATTTTGACACTATCAGGCGTATTCCTTAAATAATTGAAAAAACTAAATACATCTTTTTTTTCCATCATCAAATTCTGGGTTAGACCACATAAGAATTGGTAATTGTTAAATTCGGTGGAATATTTGGTTAGAACCTTTGTAAATCGAACATCATTTGATGTATATTTGGCTTGGATTGAATTGAACTCCCGATATATGTGATTATTCTTCATCGTTTTAATAAGAGATGACATTTCATTAAATTGCCATATTTGTTTCTGGAATGTAATACGATCTATAAAATCGGCAAAACACATATTCTCCAATACCTTGACATAAAATTCAATAACTTTATCTTGGTCAAACTTCCCAAACATATCTATTATATTCTCATGCCAAAGCAATGCTACTATCGTGCGATCGGTTTCATTAATCAAACTATTATGTTGTGAAATAGTAGTATCTGTATTGATGATATACTTGGTAGTGTTTTTTATATCCTCATTATAGGTCTTTTGATTCAGTAACGAATATATGTCAGAATATTTAATGGTTCCACCCATTTGGTTATATATGTTAAATATAAACCCAAACTTGAAGAGATCGTTTTGGATATATTTGACAAATTCGTCCCTGTAATCAATATTTGGAGTGAAATGATCAATCATACTTAATATACTGTCGTTAGTAGGGGGTTTCATTTCAAATACATGACATACCTTCATAAGGTCTTTTATTTTTTTATCAAAATGATGATGACCTATACAAATAATTGGATTAAAGGTGTATTCCTCGAGTTTTTGTTTCTTTGTTTTCTTCGGGCGTATCAACTTTATAAGTCCGGTAATCCCACCTTTATCGCCACTATTCATGCCGTCTATTTCGTCCATGACAATGACGATATTTTTTTTCTTTTTTGCAAACATACTAAGGACATTTACGTTTGACATGTTATATTTGGTAATGGAGTCAATGACGTTTTTATTTCTAACATCGCTTGCACTATAATACACCATATCATAATCCAGTAATTTTAGTATATGCTTCACCATATGGGTTTTACCACTCCCTGAGGGACCGTAAATATATATTCCTTTATGCGCATCTATTTTATGTTTATTCCTCTCGATCGTTCTAAGTTGATCACATACGTCATTTATTAAAGTATTTCTATTACATAAACTATTTACCTTATCGAAATCCATATTATAACTAATAACTTTATTTATAATATATTTTACTTTATTATATTATATCACCCATATACTCATATATCACCCATATACTCATATATCACCCATATACTCATATATCACCCATATACTCATATATCACCGTTTGAAATCCGTCAAAATGTACCGCCGACATTTGGTAGATTGATAATAAATCGACATGTCATTTAAAAAATCCAAAAAATATATTTTTTTCTTTCTATACATGACTCGTCTCTTAAGCAGAGATCGCGGCGTATATTCCATTATCATTTTCAAGACATATATTGTATCGTTTTTAATAATATTCCGAAACAGGGTATCTATTCTAAACGTGGTACCCATGTTGGAATATTTATACTTTATATAATTTTTAAAATAATCACTATTTGTATTTTTTAGTGTCGTGATTGGGATATACGAGAAAATATGTCGTATCAGTTCGGGACAAAGATTTTCAATATAACCCATATCGGATAGCATTATATTGAAAAAATATTAAAATATTAAAATATCAATAATATCAATAATATCAATAATATCAATAATCACTACAATCAAGTTTTTCATTGTTTGTAATACCATCCCACGTCACACCTTCGTCGTGAGACCAGTCGCGTTTCATACATAGACCATTATTGCTTTCGGAATGATCTTCGGTCGATAAAGCAGAAATCGTAGCATTGCCAGCCTTCTTGCTCTTCATACCAAATGTATTCACGCACTCCCCACCACTTTCATCATAGTCCCAATAATCAGGACACTTGTTAATTACTGGTGGATAGACAACATCATCACTGCTTCTTTTGAAAAAGAAAATCATAAATATACAAATAGCAACCAAAATAACAATTGCAGAAGTCGCTACTATTCTTTTGAAACCCATATATTTTAACTTAATATTAAATTATTCTCATATTTAGTGTCTTGGGCGAATTAATATCTCGGGGTATAATATATGAATAACGGAAGAGTCAATTTAGATGTACCTGATATAAAAAATAAATTCGATATGGTCGATAAAATACCTGTAGAAAGCTACTCATTCAGTGATGCGATGAGAGGTGGGTTTTACGACACACAACTTTCCAATCTGTTTTTCTCAGCAAAAAATATAGATATTGTTCAAAACGGAATACGTGCAAATGTCTATAGATTATCCAAAAACAAACACATCATCGGAAAACAAAACCAGGACGACCTTAATACAATAATGAGAAGCATATTCTTAAGTAACAGCAAAAACCTACCCCAGGATATTACTGGACAAATAGAAAAGTTAAACGACATCGTCATTAGCGAAGTTTCACCTAAACTGCTTGGAGAAGTGATCGGCTACATGAACTATCGAAGAGACATAAGTCAAATACCCGCCCCACTCGACCACGCTAAATCCACAATGGATAACAGCAAGGCGCTCGAATTTAACAACGTTTTTTAAGTATACCTTATTAGCATTATTTCATTTTATTTCATTTTAATATGCCAACTATATAAAATGAAAAATCCAAGTGTATTAAAAATAGCCCATCGGGGATACATTAAACATCATCCAGAAAACTCACTCATGGCATTCCGGGCAGCAATCAACGAGGGATTCGATATGATTGAACTCGATCTTCGATTATGCTTAAGAAATACGATAATTATATACCATGATTGCCACATAAATGGGATTCCGGTCGAATCATTGACGTACGATCAAGTAAAAACAAACACCCCAAGTGTCGTAACGCTTGACGAGTTTTTTAAAGAATTTGTCGAGTATGAACATTTAAAAATATATTTCGATCTTAAGGGCAAGGATGAACTTGCGACGATACTACGAAAATACATTATTAACAATCATATATTAACGTACAACATATACATTGGTAGCTTCAACATTAATCATTTATCCGCATTGAAAGGTATGGGCGTCAAATTGGGTTTTATTACATGCTGTAAATATACAATTCCTCAATACTGTGACATCATACGACGCGTTGATTTTATATGTGTCGATAAAGGTATTCTCGATAATGATATTATTAATATATGCCGGGGACTGAATAAAAAAATATATGTATTTACATGCGAAGATATATTCGATAAACGTTACATTAGCAGTTTTAATGTAGATGGGATTGTTTCAAATATAATATTATAGTCTTTATGTAATTATTTTTTCGCAGTCTTCTTCGTCTTTTTCTTTCCACTCATCTCCGACCGAGCCTTTCGGTCAGAGATGTGTTTGCCATACTCAATCAACAACTCGTCCAACTCAACCAACCACATATCCTCAGGTCGCGTATTCTTTATACGATCCAACTCTATATTCTTTGTATCAAACTCATGCGTGAGTCTCGATACATTTTCATCACTAACACTGTCCATCGACATCTTAAGCAAGTATTTATACTCGCCGTCCCCCTCCAACTTATCATACCCCTTCTCTTCCAGCATATTTACGATAATATCCTTCTTTTTACGTCTGATGTCAATCGTATCATCCAACATCTCCTTAATGTACCTCGACTTATTGGTAAGCAACTTTAGTTCCTTTTCAATAACATCAATAACATAACCTTTTCGTGTAACATACCCATTTAAGCGCACATCGTAATAATCATCAATAATTTCCTCGATAGACGTGTACTTCTTCAACTTTTCAGTATCATTGAAGAGATGCATATTGGTTGTTGATATGGTAGTAGTGAGTCGTAACATCTTCTCGAGGCCATTGATACCATTTTCACCGTAGGTGCTCATAAGTTTGAACAACTTTGCAGAATCCGAAAATTGTACATATATATCAACATTTGTCGTCTTACTCATGTCCTTGTAATCTTTCACCACGACCGGAGCCTTCTTCTTATCACCCGAACCAGACCCTTCAAGAAGTCCCTCCAAAAACTGCTTATAATCATCTGTCCATGTTCCAACAGGCAATTCAGTAATATGAATGTTGTTATCATCGATAAGTTCATACTTACCCTTCACCAAATATTTAGACGGGCTAATACTTTCAATTGTTCCCGTAAATCCTTCATAGTAAGGAACAAACTTAATATCGCTCGTGCTCTTAGAAACCAATCTGCGTTTAATATAATCAATAATTGTAGGGAGATGGTGAGGCAATATTTCGGTCGAGAATCCAGTACCGATACCCTTAGAACCATTCACAATAACCATCGGAATAATCGGCATATAATATATCGGCTCAACCGGGGACCCATCATCCTCCAAATGAGCCAATATGTCGTCGTCACAAGAAGGATATATTTTTCGCGTAATTTGCTGAAGCTGGGTAAAGATATATCTCTCTGATGCTGAATCCTTCCCTCCCTGAAGACGCGTTCCAAACTGACCATTTGGACGAAATAAATTCACATTGTTCGATCCCACAAAATCCTGGGCCATCCCGACAATAGCGCCATTCAAACTTGCCTCTCCGTGATGATAGCCCGAATGCTCAGATACGTAACCCGAAAACTGGGCAACCTTTATCTCCTGTGTCAGATTTTTCTTAAACGCAGAATACAAAATTTTACGAAGACTGATCTTCAGTCCATCCATCAAATTCGGAATTGACCGATCGCAATCATATTTTGAAAAATGAATCATCTCCTGATCAATAAAGTCTTGAAATGTTACGGTTTTCTGGTTCGTATCCAAATATGTTTTTCTATCATACGCACCCAACCACGTTTTTCGGTCGTCGGCGCGCTTCTTATTAAATACCTTATCAATCGCATCATCGCTGTCATCGCCCATATGATTGAATGTAACAATCTTCTTATTTTCGAAATACTCCTTAAACTCGGAACCGGTACTCGTACCCAGTCCCTTGTAGTATTTAACCTTCCATCCGTGTGTAGGATTTTTCAACTTCCATGCTTCATACTCTCCATCGTTATAGAATAACATTTCTTTGTTTCCCTTCTTTGCCTTAAGAATGGGTGTGTTCATGAACCCGATAAAATCGGGGACCTTTGTCAAAGAATTCCACATGGACTGAAACATATTAATCCCCAGACCCTTGATATGACTCCCGTCCAAATCCTGGTCCGTCATGAAGAGGATCTTGCCATATCTCAATGTCTTCTTCACATCTTCAATGGTATATATCTTATTTGCCTCCAACCCAAGTATCTTCTTGATTTCAATAATTTCTTTATTCTCCATAATCTTCTTAGATTGCTCACCACGAACATTGAGTATCTTACCTCGCATTGGATACACACCAATCGTGTTTCTATCATCAGCAGTGAGACCAGAAACAATACCCGCCTTTGCCGAATCTCCCTCACAAAATATAATGGTACACATATTTGATTGATTTGTACCCGCCCAGTTCGCATCAATTAGTTTAGGAATGCCTCGCACACTCTTAGACTTTTTCCCGTCACTTTTCTTGGCAGCCTTGTTATCCTTTACGTGGGTAATTTCACACGCCGACTCCATGACACCCAGTTTAGCAACCTTTTCAATAAACTTATCCGATACGGAACAGGCTGATCCAAACTTTGTAATTGGGGTATTCATATAATCCTTCGTCTGACTATCAAACGCAGGATTAACAATATCACATCTCACAAAGAGCATAAGCTGCTCCTTGATAGCTGTCGATGTTACAGTAATCTTCTTTTTCTTTTCAATGTAAGTTATCATTTTCTTAGTGATTTGATTCAAAATATAATCCACGTGCTTCCCTCCCTTGTTCGTATAAATACCATTCACAAATGAAACATGCATAAACTCGTCCATCGGACTTAGAGCAACGACATATTCCCACCTCTCATTTGCTTGTTCATAAACTCTCGTCGTAATTCCATAGCAGTCAATATACTGTAGAAATGTCTTTATCGGAACCGGGACCCCGTCCAGCTTCACCTTGATGGTTTTATCCGTCACCGCCGCAATATCATATACGCGCTTTTTAAGAAGACGCACCATATCTTCTGGCAATTCATCGGTCCCATAAAATCGCTTGTAATCCGGACGAAACGTGATCTTTGTATAAGGTTTAACGGTTGACTTCGTAATAGTCGGCGTACCAATCACATCCAAATTATCCGTAAAGGTTTGCGTATATTTTAATTTACGGACATGATCAACCGTTTCGATCTCGCCGTGTTCAGACCAAATGAGAACAAGTTTAAAACCAAATCCATTCTTACCACCCACGATCTTTTCTTCTTCTTTATTATAATTAGTAGATGTTCGCAGATGTCCAAAAATAAGCTCAGGAATCCACACATTATATTCAGGGTGTTTCTCAACATCAATTCCATTTCCGTCATTGATCATTGTAATTGTCCCATCATCGGTTATAGTAATACTGATATTTGAAACAGGAATAGTCTTTGGGACATTTTCAGATAACAACTTTTGCATGCGAATAACATGGTCTCTACAATTTACAATGCCCTCGTCGAACAATTTGTAGAGTCCAGGAATATATTGAATTTCTTTATTTATAATTTTACCGTCTTCCAAAACAAACATTGACTGATCGACATTCTCGATAGATCCAATATACGTATCCGGATTATCCAGAATGTGCTGCTTGTCTGTTTTCTTTTGGTACTTCTGTGAAAGATCCGTCATTTTGTATGTCTGTATTGGCGACACTTTTCTAATTCAATTTTGTATATATAATATATGACTAATAATAATCCGTATTTTATAACGTTTGATTCATCATTAGATTCAGATAAATACGATGAACATATTTCGACGAATGAAGGAACGTCCGACCCAAATAACCCAGGATACCTTTGGAACGTATTTCATAAGGATACCGCAAACTTTAATGAAAACAATCGAACCTATCTCACATTTACTCTCCCAGAGACCGCCCCATCAGGCGATTACCAAATATTTTTGACAGGGACATGGTTTGGACGAATACAGGAAGAATATATTGTAATTTTAAATGACGAATTAGTGCCACAAACCATAAAATTCGATACCGGTGATACAGCTACAGATAGTCCCAATAAATACCCATATTTCGAACATTTTGCGTGGCACAAAAACGGACCTGTTCCAGACCGAGGAGATGTAGGTGAATCAACCGAATTACACATCCGAACGTTACCAAGACTAAATGGATATACGTATTTTTGGGCGATGGATCCATCTGTGCCATCCCCATTTAAAGTTGAATTAATTAGCGGACAAACATACAAAATAAGAGGATATACAAAATATGACGATTCTTACGATGAAACCCAGTCAAGTAAATATGATCTAATGATTGCGATATGTGATGGTAATTCGAACTTTCTTGGGGAAGGAACGTACAATAATATTTCTATTGATGTCGAACCCCAACCAGAGCCTGAACCCGAACCCGAGTCAGAACCCGAACCCGAACCCGAGCCCGAGTCGGAACCCGAACCCGAACCCGAACCCGAACCTGAACCCGAACCCGAACCCGAGCCCCAACCGGAACCCGAACCCGAACCCGAACCCGAACCCGAACCTGAGCCGGAACCTGAGCCGGAACCTGAGCCGGAACCTGAGCCGGAACCCGAACCAGAACCCGAACCCGAACCCGAACCCGAACCCGAACCCGAACCAGAACCTCAACCCGAACCCGAACCCGAACCCGAACCCGAACCTGAACCCGAACCCGAACCTGAGCCTGAAATGTACAATCTAAATAATATCGGTGACGTGATTGAACGATATACACGCGAATCATTCAACCATTACATTGATACTATATATGGCATTATTGGTTACGGACAAAACAGATATTCATATACAAAACTATTTTCAAATATACACAATGATATTATATATGATGGTCGGAGCAATGAACGGTCTGAATTGTACGACTATGATGACATAACCGGTAATTATCGCGACGAATATATACAAATACGATATTCATTTACACCATTAACAAGTAGATGCTACATATATATTGCTGGAAATCAAATAGCAAGTCAAGTCGATACATCATTTGTTATAAAAGATGATAGTGGCAACATTATCGAAATTAAAAGCCTTCATGACGGAAACGAATCCTCTTACGAAAATAGAACAGATTGTTACGAGGTGGATGAAACCGGTCGACTTCATCTTTCACGCGACACAGGAAGTCCGGGATATTTTATGGAAATACCTGTTGGTGTTCCAGGGAATTTGCGCGGAACATCATATATTCGAAGAACTATACAAAATGATCCAGAATATGAAAAATCCGAAACAGGAGGGGGTATTAGCGTAAATAGTAAATTATTCCCGACAGACAACGACGGAATAAGTGACGGTAAGGACGGCGTTAATCTATATATAGACACAAGCAATACCATCGGAAGCGAATGTCATATAGTGGCAAGAACACGTTACAATAGTTCTATATATGATCCAGAAATGGCAATATATATTGCCGACTATTATGGTGGCGCAGTAATATATAACATACATCAACCCGAACCTCAACCTGAACCCGAACCTGAACCCGAGCCAGAACCTGAACCCGAACCCGAACCTGAACCCGAACCAGAACCCGAACCCGAGCCAGAACCTGAACCCGAACCAGAACCTGAACCAGAGCCAGAACCTGAACCAGAGCCTCAACCTGAACCGGAACCCGAACCCGAACCTCAACCTGAACCTGAACCGGAGCCCGAACCAGAAAGATCCGAAAATCCTCCTCCTCAAATAAGATTATCATTATATTGTCGTAAATGTTTGAACTATAATGTAGAAAATGACAAAACCATTAATTCTATGCAGAATTCCAGAAGCGTCAATAATTCAGCACGTATTAGATTAAACAGATCAAATGAATACCGTGTGGGGGGATTAACGTTAAATCAGTATGGGAGATACCAGGGAAATCCACATGGAAGCGGTGCCCCACCAAAAAATAAATACTGATAAATTATATCGTTTAATAAAATTTTATTTTTTTTCAATAAAATATTAATAAAATATTATACTAATGTATATGACCAGACACGGATTTGGTGAGATGGATAGCTTTGGCTCCCGCAGACAAGTAATGAACGGAACCGCGAAGATGACAACCGGGCGTCTTAAAAAGAACAACCTTATGTACAATAAACATGGACGCATTGTTTCCAAGAAGAAGCACGCGACCGCCAAGAAAGACAAGCGCCTCGCAAAGGCCGGATTTATCCCCAAGAAGGGTGTGTTCAAGGCGTTCAAAAAGAGCGACGCGAAGAAGAGCAAAAAGAACAAGGGCTCGAGAAAGAATTAATTATTATTTATGAAATATATTTAAATGGTAAAGTATAAATATATTAATGGGAAGCATTTGTGACATATTTTATAGAAATATACGCTCGACCATAGAAACATACATAAAAAAGGAATTGTGTGACAGTATCCTGAAAAGTTTAGACGAATACTATTCTATGTCAAAAACAGGAGAGTCCACAATAGAACTTGTGGAAATGGTAACCAATCTAAATAAAACTTTTATGAAGAGCAACGATGATCGTATGTCGGAATTAGAGGCGACATTAAAAGAGTTGTCCGAGTCATTGACTAATAAGATAGAAAACGAATCGATTAATATGGTAATCAACGAAAAGACCCAGACAAAAATAATAGACATTGACAATTTAGTAAAGGAATTTGGTGGTATTTCATCGTCAAACGAGACAGTACGCAGAGAATATATAGCCGGTATTCCCACAACACCACATTATGTCGTCAAGAAGAACGAATGTCACGACGGAAACAATGATCCTGTATTATGCAAAAATATGGACTGCTCTCCAGACAATTTGAACAACGACAATGATGAGGAAGAGGAGGAAGAGGAGGAAGAGGAGGAAGAGGAGGAAGAGGAGGAAGAGGAAGAAGAGGAGGAAGAGGAAGAGGAAGAGGAGAAGAATGATGAAGAGGATAGATTTGTTCTCTGTGAAGAATGTAATTTACAGGTTGATTGTAACAATGATAATATTCACATTCTCTATAAAGGAGAACAACATATCTCCTCATCCGGAGAATTGGTTTTATGTACCGCATGTTTTCAAGACAACGAAGATGATTTAAGACAACGAGATTATAAATGTGATGAATGGGAAGAAGAGGAAGAAGAGGAAGAGGAGGAAGATGAGGAAGATGAGGAAGAGGAGGAAGAGGAGGAAGAGGAGGAAGAGGAGGAAGAGGAGGAAGAGGAGGAAGAGGAAGGAGGAAAGTTGGAAGAAAAAGAACCCATACAGTTGTGTGAAAATATGGACTGTGAAAGACATCCACCTGATTGGGATTCAGAAGAAGATACCGAAGAGACTTATCAAGAGGGGCAGTGGCAAAAATGTAACCTGTGTGATGGATATTTTAATGACGACGGAATGGGGGATATTTTATACGTACAAGAAGAGCCAAATAATCAAGAAGCCGGATGTAGTCTTTGTGGAAAAACAGAAGATATAGTTCAAATGAAAGGCAGTGGGCAATATCTATGTGGTAATGCTTGTGATGAAAGCGATGAAGAAGAGGAGGAAGAGGAGGAACCGGAGGAAGGTAAAAGAAAGTGCGAAACATGTGCTATCAATGTAAATACTGATGACATCATTGAATTGAGTATAGAAGTCAATGGACACAATTTAAAATTGTGTTTATGTGAAAATTGTTTTCAAGATAAGGCGGATAATTTACGAAAAGAAGGGTGGAATGTAGACGATTTCTTTGAGAAAGAGGAATGTGATGAAGAGGAGGAAGATGAGGTAGAGGAGGTAGAGGAGGTAGAGGAGGTAGAGGAGGTAGAGGAGGAAGAGGAGGAAGAGGAGGTAGAGGAGGTAGAGGAGGAAGAGGAGGAAGAGGAGGAAGAGGAGGTAGAGGAGGAAGAGGAGGAAGAGGAGGAAGAGGAGGAAGAGGAGCTGGAGGTAGAGGAATTCACTCATAAAGGTCAGCGTTATTACCTTGTCGGTACAAGAGATGACGGTACCGT
>Ga0209533_1000845_pt1 | contig 29227 bp, 38 predicted proteins | sample COG_04_FD_184748 | JGI IMG/M metagenome (GOLD analysis project Ga0209533, IMG submission 184748) | Pelagic Microbial community sample from North Sea - COGITO 998_met_04 (SPAdes) (version 2) | ecosystem: Environmental > Aquatic > Marine > Neritic zone/Coastal water | place: Helgoland, sampling...
TTAAACCATTTTCTTGAGCCGCAAAATTTTTAGCTACAAGAATTATAACTATCAATATTACTACGACTATTAGAAAACCTAACATAAAAAATCAAATATTGCCTCAGATGCTAGGCGTTTGAGGCGAAGCTGTAGAAACCTACTGCGAGTCTCAAAGAACAACGCAGATGAAGTGATAGTTGGTTTTTCCTCCCCAAGGAGAAAAAACTTACATCATACCTAATTGCATCTTCCCCTCCTCCGAAATCATATCCTGATTCCAAGCTGGCTCCCAGACTAGATCTACTTTGGCATCTTTGATGCCGTCGATTGCCATGACTTTAGATTGGGCGTCAGCGGCGATTGTAGGCCCCATACCACAACCTGGTGCTGTAAGGGTCATTTGGATAAATACATCGGTAGTGCCGTCATCTTTGGGATCAAGAGCACAATCGTATACGAGTCCTAAATTAACAATATCTACAGGGATTTCTGGATCAAATACTTTTTTGAGTTGAAACCATACTTTGTCCTCTAAAGAAGCGTTTTCAAATTCTGCACTTTCGGCTTCTTTTTCTGCCTTAACATCTGCATCTTCTTCTATACCTAAAGCATCTGCATCGTCAGTTGATATACGAGCAAGTCCTGCTTCTGTAGCTACTGTGTATGACCCACCTAATGATTGAGTGATAAAAACTGCCAATCCAGCTGGCAAACTTACTGCATCTCCACTAGGTATTTGAATAGCATCGACATCTCGGTTTAAAATAATTTCTGATTGCATAAAATAATAAATATAAAGTAATTAAGTAAAATATATGTAAGAGTTTTTTACGACTCTCCTTTAGCGCAAGGCTCAGCATCGACACGGCTTTTAGCTCCTGGATTCGTGACAAATGGCCCGCCTTCGAGTGGTGCTTTATCTGCTGAAAAATTAGCATCTGGAATCTCTGATTCAATACCAGCTAGTGGGAAGTCCTTGCGTAATGGGTAATGTTCATAACCCTCCCACATGAGTATACGAGTCATTTCTGGATGATCACTAAATTTTATACCCATCATGTCAAAAATCTCGCGTTCATGCCAGTTAGCTGTCTTCCAAATAGTGACTACTGTTGGAACGCTTTGATCTTGTGCTACAGATGTTTTTACACGAATATGTTGCCTATCATTAAGCGTCGCTAATTCATAAACAACTTCAAAGCGTGGGATATCATGTAAATGATCTACACTAGATATATCAAGGAGCATTGCCATCTTATGCTCTTTGCGTAAATTTTCTAAAATTTCATAGAGCTTTTCTAACTCAACATTAATCGTAAGTTCACCACGAAAAACAGTCACACTCTCAATGGCGGATTCCCATTTAGCTTGTAATTTATCTACTAAATTTTGTTGAGTCAAAGTTGGCTGTGTTGCTGTTAATTGAGACATAAAATGAACGGAAATGATAATATGTTAACTATATAACGACTCACTTAGCATTTTGTGCTGATAATTGTTTGCTTGCTGAGCTTTCATTGGCAATTTTATCTTGTAACTTCATGAGGCCGTCAATAAGCGCTTCTGGACGTGGAGGACAACCTGAAATATAGACATCTACTGGCAAAATTTGATCTACCCCCTGCAAGACAGAATAACTACGGTACATGCCACCACTTGAGGCGCAAGCTCCCATCGCAATGCACCACTTAGGTTCAGGCATTTGATCCCAAATACATTTAACAGCTACCGCCATTTTATAAGTCACCGTCCCTGCAACAATCATCACATCACTTTGACGTGGAGAAAAACGCATAACTTCAGCACCAAAACGAGAAATGTCGTAACGTGCCGCACCTGTCCCCATAAGCTCAATAGCACAACACGCTAAGCCCATAGGCATTGGCCATAGTGAATTTTTACGCATCCAATTAATCGCTTCATCAACACGTGTAATGATGACATTACCTTCTATTTTTGAGTCGTATGCGTAATCTTGAATTGGAGCAGTTGGTGTAGGTGTTTGAGTTTCTGCTTGCATAATTAATAAGTTACACTAGTTCTTCTAAAATAGTCAATCGCAATTCACTTTGATGCGTTTTACTGATGTTATAACTAAGTATTTCTCCTAAGTATTAAACATCAAGCCAAAGCGTATTGATAAGGAATTTAGCTAATTATTTAATTCTGCCCCAGTTCTCTGTTACAAAGGGCCATAACACAAAAGCGGCAGGGCCTACAAGGTTATGTTGAGGTACAGGTCCCCAATATCTAGAGTCAAATGAGCTTTGAGTGTTATCTCCCATAGCTGCATACTCTTGCTTATCTGGATTTAATTCATCCTCTAGTAATTCACGCTCTTGGCTGTATCTGGATAAGTATGAATTAAAATAACGTTTATCAGGTACTTGATAACCTTGATGCTTCGCGTAGAGACCTTGAGCCTGAATGACTCTTTGAATACCTGCCTCTTGAGGTTCTTGCTTATTTATCATCAGCTTACCTTGAGGTTCAATACTTAATACATCTCCTGGTACACCTACCAAGCGCTTAATATAATTAGTACCACCTTGCTGATCTGCAGGTCCACTATTACTTTGCTTAAGCTTAGTCATGCCTACCGTATCAAATACAAAAACTTCGCCACGCTTAGGCGCACGGAAATTATAACTCATTTTATCCACAATAATCAGGTCGCCAGTGTCTACATAACCACGGATAATGGTTTCTCCAGCTTTATAATTACTATTAGCTGCAGGAGTGAAGCCTAAATCATTTGTTAGAACATTGGTACTTATAGGTAGAGTAATTGTTCTACCATCACTAAGTTTAATATCTGTTCTAATTAAAAATTTAAACTTCATGTATTGCCTAATACTCACAACACTACAATCAGATTTAGCTACATGATCAAAGTAAGCTCGACCGTGAGTCAAACGTTGTGATAGGCGAATTATAGGGTTTGGGAAATTCTCTGGAGCTAAGGACTCAGCGTGTATGCCATATAGCGTGGGCTGCATTGAACCTGTAGGTATTCTAAACGGCTGCAAGAAAAAGGCTTTAAGTGAGAATATAACAAATAATGCCAATAAAAACTCTTCTACTTGTATATGTAAAAAATTGCCAAAAACACCAAACTTACGACTCCATGTTTCATTCAGTTTTCTAAGTCTAATAAGAGCTTCATTTAAATCATCTGATTCTTTTTCACCTCTTTGATGCTGCTTCCAAAGTTCAGCGAGAGTGTCTCTACGTGATTTCAGCTCAGTGAACTCACCCAAGCTAAGCCTATCTTGTTCGTAATTGAGTAATTTAGTAGCTAGAGCAAGCTGCTCTTTGATGTTAGCCTTTATTTTTTTACTCAAAATAAATAAGAATCAGATGGAAAAACCATCCTAAGTTAAAGACACCTAATTAATGTCCTTCTTTAGCATGGTGATCATCATGATCTGTATGCTCCTTATGTGAATCATGACTTTTTTCATGTGAATCATGACTTTTTTCATGTGAATCATGATAACCATGTGCCTCAAATAAACGTTTAGATCCAGGAACTAACGAACCATCTGCATCATAGGTATCTTCCCAGCTATGAGAATCACAGGCAGTGAAGAATAACAAACAAGCAAGGCTAACGAATAAGTAAATAAAAGACTTCATAAATATATACATTAAAAATGTCCCCCATAACTACACCACATCCATGAAAAATCAACCTAAAAACCAAGTTTTAATCAAAGGAATATTGAAAAAGACTCGCTTTAATACACTATTAAAAGTATATGAATGGCAAGCCAACAACTATTTTTTATAAGCAAAGCGCAAATGCAAACTAGCTTATATACAGTGGTAAAAAAGCAAAAACTTATAAGAAAACGAGCATTAGCTACTTTATCTTGCCTTATTTAAAGCAAAGCAACTTCTATCTAAGTACTTGTATTCTTTGACTATTAGATGTTTTTTATAGCTCTTTTAAATAGAATCACTTTTCAATATTCCAGCTTTTATGAAACACACACAAACTCTCAATAATATCGTTTTATTTGATCTAGATGGCACTATTTTACAACCAGACACTCAATTATTGTTTTGCCATTGGGTATTAAAACAGCAACCTTGGCGAGTAGTACTAGTTTTCATTTATCTACTTTTACTGCCTTTGGGGCTCATAATTAAGACTGCAGGACTCAAACGTCTATTTCTGATTTACCTAGCAGGCATTAAGGAAAACGAATTAACAAAGCTTGTTCACGGCTTCTGTGATCACTATATTCCTAATATTTGTTACCCTACAGTGCTACGTCGTATTCAAGAACATCAATTACAAGGACAGACTCTAATCCTTTCATCTGCTAGCCCTCAATGGTGGGTCAGCGTTATTGGTGAAAAGCTAGGTTTTAATACAAGCTTTGGCACAGAAGTTCAATTAGTTAAAGGCTCTTTATTTCCAGAAATCCCTCAAGGCAATCACAAGTCTGAACGTAAAATTGAAGTTCTCAATGAGTATTTTATCAAACAATCACTCATTGAGCCCAATCAAGACTGGCAAGTCGCTCATGCTTATTCTGATAGTTCTGCGGATCTGCCGATGCTAGAGTCAGCTGCTCAAGCGACACTTATCCATCCTAGTGCTAAGCTCCAAGCATATAACCAAAATCACGATAAATCATGGGAGCAATTATTCCCTAAACCTCATATCAAAGGAGTGAATCTCATCATTCATACCCTCCTCTGTCTTATAGGTGCTGGTGAAGGTTGGGATAACGATTGGAAAGCCTTGCTCCTAGACAAGATTGTTCCTAAATAATTCCACAGTGAATTAATGGTATTGTGAAAACTCAGTTACTCATTCCTGGCAAGCCTAAATTGGCTTACGCTCAAACTGGCTGTGACTTTTATTTAAAACGGCTCAAGCCTTATGGTAATTATGAGCTCAATTGGCTTAAAGAAAGCAATCAGAAGCACCCTAGCGAACAACTCCTAAATGCTAGTGAGGGCTGGATACGAATCGCTATTGATGAACGAGGCAAGAGCTACACCACTGAAGGATTTTTGGAAATGACACAAAATCTGCAACACGATCCTGAACATCGACATAAAAAAGGACTCTGCTTTCTCATTGGTTCAGCAAATGGTCATAGCGATGAACTACGCCAAAAAAGTGACAAAATAATTAATGTAGCACCTTGGGTCTTGCAACATGAACTGGCATTGCTTATGCTACTTGAACAGCTATATCGTATTGAAAGCCTCAAAGCAGGAGCTCCTTATCATCGAAAGTAACGCTCTATTACCTTTAGCTGTTTAACTATTTTTCTTAAATTCATGGAATCTCATGCTCCTATTGGTATTGTTGCAGGCAAAGGCCTCTACCCTAAACTCCTACTGCAAGCTATTAAAATTTTAGCACCTCAACGCACACGTTTTGTTATCGCTTTCAAAGGTGAAACAGACCCTGAACTCCTCAATGATTGCGAAGTTTTATACTGGTTTAATGTTGGACAATTGAGCAAACCCATTAAAACACTAAAAAAAGCCAATGTAAAAGAGGTCATTATGGCTGGGCAAATCACACCCAATAACTTATTTAAATTACGTCCCGATTTACGAGCTTTAAAACTCTTATCTAAACTCAAAGAAACCAATGCAGACAGCTTGTTTGGAGCTATAGCTGATGAACTAGAATCATCAGGTATTCATGTGCTACCTGCTACCAGTTACATGGAAAGCTACTTAACTCAAAACGGCCCTTTATTTGGACCCAAACCCAAAGGGAAAACTCTCGAAGATATAAACTATGGTTATCGTATTGCTCAGCAAACCAGCTCTCTTGATATTGGTCAAACCTGCATTGTAAGAAATGGAACAATTCTTGCTGTCGAAGCTTTTGAAGGAACCAATGAATGCATTACACGTGGTGGAGAGCTAGGACACGGAAAAAATGTCACTATGGTCAAAGTTGCTAAATACAATCATGATTTTAGGTTTGACGTGCCGGTCATTGGAGCCACCACCGTAAAAAAATGTGCTAAAGCGGGTATCAATACCATTGCATTAGAAGCTGGACGCACTCTCATACTAGAGCCAGATGCTATGAGCGAAATGGCAAAAGAACACAAAATTAGCATCTACGGTATTAAACCTAATTTAGGTTAGATTTAATCATTAATTTCTTCACTGAGAAGATTGAGCTCGTAGTACTTGCCTTTTTTGCTCAGTAACTCTTGATGCGTTCCTTGCTCAATAATTTCCCCATTGTCTAAAACATAGATTTTATCAGCTTTTTCTACTGTTGATAGACGGTGAGCAATGACAAAAGCGGTGCGCTTATCTAGCAACTTATCTAATCCCTCTTGAATTAGCTTTTCAGTGGTGTTATCCACACTAGAAGTCGCCTCATCAAGAATAAGAATAGGAGGATTTTTAAGAAAGGCACGAGCCATAGATATTCGTTGCTTCTCCCCTCCTGATAATTTAACCCCTCTTTCTCCAATTTGAGAATCTAGTTGATCTGGTAAATCCCTTACAAATAAATCAGCATGCGCCACTTCTAAAGCCTGCCACAACTCTTCATCTGTCGCGCCTTGCTTAGCTAAATAGAGGTTCTCTCTTACCGTACCATTAAAAAGGAATGGATCTTGACTCACATAACCAATTTGTTCGCGTAACGAAGGTTTATTAAGTTTATTAATCTCTTGCCCATCGATACTTATAGAGCCTTGAGTGTATTCGTAAAAACGTGTAAGCAAGTTAACAATTGTAGATTTTCCTGCCCCAGTTGTCCCTACTAAGGCAATCATTTCTCCTGGTTCAGCTTCAATTTGAATATTATTAAGTGTATTTTCCCTCTCTAAATAGCAAAAATTCACATTATTAAATATCACTCTACCCCTAACAGGTTGCTCAATAAGATCACCATCAAAAGCGTGATCTTCTTCGTCATCATCTAAAATTTGAAAAACTCGTGCCGCAGCAGCCCTCGCTGATTGAGCCATTTGATTGAGTTGATGCAATTTAGTGACTGGAGCATAAAGTGCAGACAAAATGGTAAAAAATGGCAAAAACACAGTATCAGAAACCTCCCCAGATAACACTCGTTGAGCTCCAACCCATAACACAAGTACGTAGCCCACTGTATTTAAAAACGCCATCGAAGGTGAATAAATAGACCAAGCTGTCATCACTTTAAGCGTAGCTATTCGAACCTTATCCGTGGACTTATAAAAACGTGAAGCTTCTTTAGACTCTGCCGCATAAGACTTAATCTGCTGAATACCTGATAGGTTGTCATTTAGAATAGAGTTCATCTCTCCTGTGAGTTTCTTAACTTCTGAATAACGGTGACGAGCGTTACGACTATAGAGCAATGCTCCCATAGCTAAGAAAGGAACTGGAGCAAGTGCCGCTAATCCCATAGAAACATCCATAATCAACAAAAACCCGCTAACTACCAAAATTTGCAATATCGCAATTAATCCCTGCTCAATGCCATCAACCATTAAGCGCTCCATCGCCGGCACATCTTCTAACACGCGAGTCATCGTGTCTCCAGTACGCTTGTTATCAAACCAACGCATTGGTAATGCTTGGAGTTTTTTATACAATTCATTACGCAAATCTTGAATGGCCCGTTGCTCAAAAATATTATTCAAACGAATACGAAAATGATTGAACAACTCTTGCAATATATAAGCGCCTAAACCTATTAAAACATAAGGTATTAGCTTCTCAATTTTACCATCTTTAATCACATCTTGATGTACAAGTTGAGTCATTTTAGGAAAAATCCAAACCATGGATACCATTAAAATGGAAATCCCAAATAAAGCTATAGCTAGTAATTTATACCTACCTAAATAAGAAAAAATTCTCCACACCTCTTGCATTGTGACAGCTTAGATGAAATTTGCTACTTGGCAATAGCGATCTAATAGTTTTTCTAATGACTCAAGCTATCAAGATGCGCTTTTTAAACAATGTCTTATAAGCTTCCATGAGAATCACTACTTCTAAAAGTAATGAACTAAGACCTATAATCACCAATAGCCAGTTTTTTTGCTCTATCCATGATAAATCTGAACCTAAAGCATTAAAAAAGATTTGCTGAATCATCGCCCAAGCAGGCAGGACAAGCATAAATACTGCTGGAATAACAATGAGTAACTTTTTCCACCCTTGCAAGACATCACGCTTTTTAAGCCAAACTAACACTACAATAAATGCCAAACCTCCTAAAAGCTGATTGATAGCTCCAAATAATGGCCACAAAATGAGACCTCCCGTACCCATAGGCATTTCAGGCTTAGCTCGCAAACAAGCTAATACAAAAGCAAATACAACAGCAATCGTAGTAGCTACATATTTATTAGTTAGCCAAGAGAGTGTGAATGGCTTAAGTTTTTTGTTATTAGAAACCAAAGTTTCATCCTCCTTACGCCAGTTAATTTGACCTATTTCTTGAATGACATAACGCTGCAAGCGACAAGCTGAATCTAAAGTAGTTGCCGCAAATGAAGCGACAAAAACCCCCATCAAAGCCCTACAAGCTTCAATCGGCAAACCTAAACTCAAGAACCAATTAGATGAGCCATCCACAAAAGCAGAAACTTTAGCAGCCAAACCCTTTGCGCTTAGCCAATCTCCATAACGATAATTCCAAGCTTCTTGCCCAAACAACCATCCATCATTTTGAGTGAATATACCTAACCCTAAACCTGCACAGCAAGCCATAATAACTAGTATCGCAAGGAAACCTTCCATAAGCATAGACCCATAACCTATAAACTGAGCATCTTTCTCGCAACGTAACTGCTTAGATGAAGTACCTGACGCGACCAAACAGTGAAACCCCGATACAGCACCACAGGCAATCGTAATAAATAAGAACGGAAGTATTGCGGGTAACATTTTAAGGTCAGCATTCGGCTCAATCATCGGAGCCGCTAAGCTTAGCTTTTGAGTGACACCTGAATGATTAATATCTAAACCAGTAAAAGAAACCACAACTAACCCCACAACCATTAACACTACAATAACTCCTAGCTGCAAGGCATTGATAAAATCTCTTGGTTGCAGCAACACCCATACTGGCATAATTGAGGCAACCCAACAATAAACCAAAAGTACAAGTACCCACCATATCGTGGTCTGAGAAGATAGCCAAAGATTAGCAGACTCAATCCATGGTATATTTGCCAAAAACACCATGCTAAGCATAATCATTAAACTAATAAAAGCGGGAATAAATAACCTCACTTTACCTTGTTTGATGAGAAGTCCTACCCCTATTGCCAAGGGGATTTGAATTAGACACGGTATAATCGCCTGAGGAAACTGCCTAAAAATAGCCGCAATAACCAAACCAAAAATAGCCAAAACAATCGTAATCGCAAATAGCAAAATAAATAAGAAACAATTCTTAGCCCTCACCCCTATTAACTTGCCTGCTATCTCACCTAATGTTTGCCCTTTATTTCTTAATGAAATAACCAGTGATGAAAAATCCTGTAACGCCCCAACAAAAATAGAGCCAAACATCACCCATAACAAAGCTGGTAACCACCCCCATATTACAGCTAAAGCAGGACCAACAATTGGACCTGTCCCCGCAATTGAGGTAAAATGATGACCAAATACCACCCATTTAGAGGAAGGCACATAATCTTGACCATCTTCAAACTCGACAGCTGGGGTCTTGCGCCGCGAATCTAGTTGAAACATATTTTTAGATAGCCAACCTCCGTAAATTTTATAAGCAAAAACAAATAAAATGGCGCAAACTAAAACTATTATTAATACAGACACATAAATTAACTAGCTAAAAATCCAGCTAAAAACAACTTTGTTATTGCAAAAAAAGACCTGCTTGCTAGTTTTTAGCATCTTATATACATTTTTATTATATGAAAAAAATACTCTTACTCCTCGTCAGTTCAATATCTCTACTGCTCCTCACTCAATGCAATTCAGCGACTTCTTCAGAAACCGCTAGCAAAAAAGACTGTTCAAGCAAAGCTTGTTGCTCACCTCTTGCCGATCTTGATGATAGTCAGCCACTTACTTATCAAGGTTGCCCAGGTGGTATAGGCGAAGGTCAACACATCGTACTTATTGCTGCAGATCACGAATATCGCTCCGAAGAGACCATCCCTGCTCTTGCTCGTATTCTCGCTAAAACTTACGGTTTCAAGTGTACTGTACTTTTTTCTGTAGATGAAGAAGGTTACTTAAAAGCTGGGCACTCTAATGTACCACATATGGACAAGCTAAATGATGCTGACTCGCTCATTTTGTTTGCTCGCTTTTTGGATTTGCCAGATGATCAAATGGCTCCCCTTATTCAATACCTAAAAGATGGCAAACCTATTCTATCTTTACGCACCTCAACTCATGCTTTCAATAACGGAGGCAAAGGAACCTATGCTCACCTTGACTGGAAAGCTAAAGACACTAATTTTGGTCGTCAAATTGTAGGCGAAGGCTGGGCTGGTCACTACGGAACCAACCACAAGCAAAGCACCCGTTTGGACATTATTCCTGAGCAAGCTAACCATCCTATTTTAACTGGCGTTGACTCTATGTGGGTAGAATGTGGAGGTTATATGGCAGACCCTAGAGAGCCTGTAACTGTACTCGCTATGGCTCAGCCAATTAATGGCATGACTCCAGATTCTCCTAATGATTCAGAAAAACCTCCTGTACCAGGCTTATGGACAACTTCCTACACTTATGAGGGTGGCAAGGAAGGTCAAGTAGTAACCTCTACCTATGGAGCATCAGAAGACATCCAAAATGATGGCTATAGACGTTCACTTATTAACTCAGCTCTATATCTATCAGGGCTTAGTGATAAAATTAAAGCCGATAGCAACATCGATTTTATTGGAGTCTATCAACCCACTAAATTTGACATGTACAAATATGTTAGAGGAGTCAAACCTCTTGATCATGCTGGATGGGAAACGCCTATTCCTGTACGTCACATGACAGAAGCTGAATTCAAAGCTATTGAAGAAGAAAGAATAGCCTTACATAGAGCAAAACGTAAAGCTCAGCAAGAAGCTAAAAAAGCAGCTGAGCAAGCCAAAGCAGAAGCTTTAAAACTTAAAGAAGCAGCTACAGAAAAAGTTGAAGAAGTTAAAAATAAAGCTGAAGATTTAATCAAAATTATTAAATAGTCACTTGAGTTAAACTCTAAAACAAAAAGTCCGTAACAGGTAAACTGTTACGGACTTTTTTATTTACTCAAATAACTATCTTATATACTACAAGTCTTTGATTGATAATTCAAAAGCCTCTACAGTACGCTCTATAACTTCTTCACTATGGGCTAAACTAATAAACCCAGTCTCATAAGGAGATGGAGCTATATAAACTCCATTATTTAACATATTCCAAAAGAGCTTTTTAAACTGCCCTGTTTGGCTAGCCATTACATCATCTACATTAAAAATCTCTCTATCTCCAAAATAGAGGCAAAACATAGAACCTACACGGTGGAAAGTATGGGCAATCCCCTCTTTGGTTAAAGCATCTGTCATCCCCTTCTCTAAACTAGCACCAATAATTTCAAGGCGTTCATAACCATTAGCTTTTTCCATTGCTTTAAGTTGCGCAATACCCGCTGCCATAGCTAGAGGATTACCACTGAGTGTTCCCGCCTGGTAAACAGGGCCATCAGGAGCTAAATAATCCATAATTTCTTTTTTACCACCAAAAGCTCCTACCGGCAAACCTCCTCCAATAACCTTACCCATAGCGGTCAAGTCAGGAGTGACTCCCACCAATTCTTGTACACCACCCTTAGCAACCCTAAATCCTGTCATTACTTCATCAAATATAAGTACAGCGCCATGCCTTTCAGTGAGCTCTCTAAGCAACTCTAAATACCCAGGTTTAGGAAAAATTAAACCAGCATTGGCTGGAAATGGCTCAACTATAATAGCTGCAACCTCGTCACCTCTAGCGGCAAAAAACTCCTTTATCTGCTCAGCATCATTATAATTAAGCACAATAGTCTGCTCAGCATAGCTCGCAGGAATACCAGCCGAATCAGGCTCGCCATGAGTCAGAGCTCCAGAACCTGCAGCAACAAGCAAGCCATCCACATGACCGTGATAACAACCATTAAATTTGATGATTTTATCTCTACCTGTATAACCACGAGCAAGGCGAATACAAGACATGGTAGCCTCAGTGCCTGAGCTGACACAACGAACCTTCTCCACACTCGGCACCCAATCCACAATCATCTGAGCGAGCGTTATCTCATACGGGTTAGGCGTACCAAATGACACACCTTTCTTAGCGGCCTCATGTACGGCTTCAGTCACAACTAAAGGCGCATGACCTAAAATAGCAGGCCCCCAAGTACCTATATAATCAATATAATGATTCCCATCTACATCCTCAAGTTGAGCTCCTTTAGCGCGCTTAGTAAAAAATGGATTCCCACCTACATTACGGAATGCTCGTACAGGAGAGTTAACTCCGCCAGGAATGAGCTCTAAAGCTTTGTTAAATAAATTTTCAGATAAAGTCCGGTTCATCATACAAGTCAGGGTCGTTAAAACTAGGGTCTTTGAGTTGTAGCCATTGATTAAGAATCTCTACTGCAGCAGCTTTATCAATAATTTTCTTCTGTTGCTTGGCATTTTTACCTGTTTCGTAGAGCTTCTCACTAGCCATAACTGTAGTATAACTTTCGTCAACAAAATGCAATGGTAGAGCAGGAAAATTATGAGCTACTTGTCGTGAAAACTTCTTGATATATTTAGCTGCAGTACCCTCACTACCATCAGTTAAAAGCGGAATACCTATAACGATTTGCTTAACCTTCTTTAACTCAATAATCTCAGCTAACTGTTCTAATACCTTACCTTCTTTGACATACAAAGTAGTTAGCGGATGAGCCATCATACCTAAAGGGTCAGTCACAGCCAAACCTATACGAGCGCGCCCATGATCAATGGCTAAGATAGGGTGCTCACCTATATCACTCATATTAAATCAAATTCGATGGTAACAATTCAACCAGCTTTTTAATTTGCTCTACTTGATGCTTATTCGCCACCAGTAATGCATCTGGTGTTCTAACAACTACTAAATCATCAACACCCAATAACGCTACATGCTTAGGTTGATCTAACACACTATCAAACACTATATTTCCTCTAGCATCTAAAGTAGTAATATTTTGATTTGACCTATTATTATCATTAAGTAGTGGAAGATACTCCGCTGCAGATATCCAGGATCCTATATCATCCCAACTAAAATCAACTTCAATGACCAGCACCTTAGCTGAACGCTCCATCAAGGCGTAATCAATAGACAGTGCCTCTAATTCTTCAAACTTAATAGCACAGTCAGATTCAGAACTAAACTTATGACTCATGACAGCCTCAAAAAACTCGGCTAACTCAGGCGCATGCTGATTTAAATTTGCTCTAAATCCTGCTACCGACCAAACAAAAATCCCAGCATTCCAAGAAAAACGCCCTAATTTAATAAATTTTTCAGCTAACTCTGTAGCTGGCTTTTCTCTAAATCTTAGTACTTGATATGCTTGATTCTGTAATTCACTCTTTAAAGCTTCACCTCTTTCAATGTAGCCGTAGGACGAACATGCCCATGTTGGCTTAACTCCCAACGTAATTAAGTAATCATCTTGCTCAGCCAAACTAAAGGCATCTTGAATCAGTGAATTAAAAGCTTGATGATTATCAATCAACTGATCTGATGGTAGCACTACTACTTTAGCCTCTGAGTTTATCTGCGCTATTTTAGCCATGCCATAACTAATAGCTGGAGCTGTATCACGCTTACTAGGTTCAACTAAAATATTAGACGAATTAAACTCTGGGGCTACAGCAAGAATCTGCTCTACCTGAGTTGGATTTGTTAAAATATAAATATTTTCACAAGGCACGACACCTTTTAGCCGTTCAATAGTTTGCTCAAGTAGAGTTTTCTCAAAAAATAAACTAAGAAACTGCTTAGGCTTAGCCTTGCGACTTACAGGCCAAAATCTAGCGCCTGCACCACCAGAAAGAATAAGCGCGTAATTATTAGAATCCATCATCAAATAAATCTTAGTAACTATACTCCTGAATTAAACCCATTAAAATTTACTTAATATCATCAAATTAATTTTAAGCAGCACAATTCTGAGTTAAATTAATTAAAACTTATGCAGTAAGTGGTTTTGGATGATTAAGTGGCTTATGGTAACTCGTGGAGCACAGTGTAGATAAGACTACTCGAGCACCGCGAAAGGTTTACATAAGCCGCTTAATCACCAAAATTAATGATTTAACTTAGGATTGAGGTGCTACTGGTCTAATCGGCATCAATACATAGAGGAAAGCCGAATCTAAGCGAATCACACCTGGAGTTAACCCGTCAATTAAATCTAAATAAACCTGCTCTTCTACTAAATGTTCTAATACTGATACGATATACTCAGCATTAAATGAAATAGCTAGCGTATCACCTGTGTAATTCACTTCTACAGTTTCCTCTGCTTCACCTACCTCTGCAGCATGCGCTACGACTTGTAATTGACCACTTTCAAAATTAAGTGTCACATTATTAGTCTTATCAGAAACTGTCGTTACTCGACGCAAAGTCTCCAAAAAGCTCTTTCTGTCAAGTGTCACACGATGCCTAGCTTCACCTGGAATCACCTGCTTATAATTAGGGTAATTACCACTGATGAGCTTACTTACTAATGTAGCGTTCTCAAGCTCAAATGAAATCGAGCTCTCATCAATCTTAACAAGTATCTCACCCTCATCACTAAGTAGCTTTGAAAGCTCTGTGATTGTTTTAGCTGGGATAATAATATCTACCTCATTAGCCTGAGGATAATCTAAATCTTCAGCCACCATAGCAAGACGACGACCATCAGTAGCAACCATCGTCATTTTACCCTCTTTAAATGAAGTAAAAATACCATGAAGAACATAACGTGTCGCATCACTTGAAATCGCATAAGAAGTCTTACGTAATGATTTTTTAAGTAACTCTTGAGAAATGCTGAATTGCTTATCACCCTTAATCTCTGTAAGCGGAGGAAAATCAGCACTAGATAAGCCCACAAGCTTAAACAAACTCTTACCACTCTTAAGAGTAGCTGCATTCTTATCATCAATTGAAATTTCAATCTCACGAGCGGACAACTCCTTAACCACACTAGCTAAACGACGAGCTGGCAACGTAGTCTGACCTGGCTCAAGCACCTTGGCCTCGACTCTCACCACCATACCAGTTTCTAAATTACTAGTCGTCAGTTTAAGAGCGCTATCTCCATCACTTTCTATAAGAACATTAAATAAAATAGGCAAAGTTGCACGTGAAGAAACCACACTCTGCACTTGGAGTAAGCCTTCTAATAAAACTGCTTGATCAATTTGAAATTTCATAAGTGTAAATAAAATATTTGTTGCTTTAATAACTGAACATTTTAGAGTGTTTTGACAAGCTTTTTCCTTTTCAAAGAGTGCATAACCTTATAAACGAGATCAAAATATGGAGACTAATCAAGACGCATTTACCCAAGACTCTTTACAAGCCTACCCTGAAATCATCCAAAAAAACGATGAAACATGGATGCTCCAAGCGCTACGCCAAGCAGAGCGAGCACTCGACGACGACGAAGTCCCCATTGGAGCCATCATCATCAAAGATGAGCAAATCATAGGCAAAGGCTGGAACCAAGTCGAAACCCTCAAAGACGGCACCGCCCACGCCGAAATTATAGCACTTAGCGCCGCCCAATCTCACCTAGGAGATTGGCGACTCAACGAATGCACCCTCTACGTCACCAAAGAACCCTGCCCCATGTGCGCAGGAGCACTCATGAACTGCCGCATTGGCAGAGTTGTATTTGGAGCCCGTGACCCCAAAGCAGGCTGCTGCGGAGGCTGGCAAAACTTACTAGACAGCAACCCTCCCCTCAATCACCAAGCTCCAACCGTAGGAGGCATTCTCGAAGAAGACTGCGTCACACTTCTTAAACACTTCTTCCAAGAAGCGAGACGTAAGAAAAAGGAAGGATAAGTTTTAAATGACTTCATCTACTTTGTTCTTTGATGAGATAGCAGTAGCTATTCTACAGCCACCCATCAAACGCCTCGTATCTAAAGCCATCTAAGACTTATTAAACTTAGTTGCTCCTTTTATTGCTAGTTATCAAAAATCAAAGAACCGACCCCCAAGACTCAACAAACCAAGACACGAATTTAAAGAATTACCCCACCGTGGAAAATACAGAAAACAAGCTTAATGACGTGCCATTCAGAACCGACCCCCAAGATTAGATAAATGCAAATTATTCTTAATTGTATTCTCTTCTAATTTTAAAAGTATTTCTCGTATTAAATCCCAATCTCTTTTCATCGTTATTTTTTATATATTTGGTTGGCTCGTGGGTTTATTTTTTTACTCAATTATCATATTGTCATCTTTTTCATTTATCATTGTAATTTCAATATCTGCCACACCTTCTTCAGAATTAAAATCTTCATTCCTAAAATGAAAATGTTTAACTTGATCGTTTTTAAGCTGATTTAATTTTTGTATAAGTACATCTATCTCCTCTTCACTTAGAGCAATAGAAACACCAACCCATCCTGAATTAAACTTTTCTAACTTTGTGTCCATTCTACATCATCTGGTTCAATGTGATCTTTTCCTTTGGAAGCATCATCAAGGTCATGCCAATGAGGTCCACGTTCTTTTCCGGCTTCACGTCCTTCTTTATCCCAACGTCTCTTCATGTTACCATCTTCATCAACCCATTGGCGATGTTTTCCATCAGTTTTTTCTCCAGCTGGTGTTTCTTTCCATATTTGGGGTCAGCAACTGTCTTTTAAAAGTTTTTTTAATTAGGTGATTTGAGGAGTTAAGTTTGCTTGATTTTCTCTACTTTGCAAGCGTCTTGAGGGTCGGTCCTTTGATTTTTGATTCTTTCATTTATTATTTGAATTTTCATTTAACTTCTTAATTAATTCTTGTCCTTCTTTATTGCACATTACCCATCGCTTTGCATTACTTACTCCACTAGTATGTCCCATGTGTAGTTTTTGCGCAAGTGATAAGTCGCTCCTTCAAATTCTGGTTAGTCTGCCAAATCAGCGACTGAATAGGGAGCTGATAAGACTGGAGTAAAGCGATAGCCCTCAACTCTTTAGGGTAAGTAACGCTCTGAATAAGAGCGGGCGAATCAAATAAAAATATATTTAAAATGAGTCATTCATACTATATTTTAAAGAAATAAGAAGCTACTGCGAGTTTCGCAGAACAACGCCACGAGGAAAAAGATAAGCTGCCCACCTACTAGCTATCCATTTCCCCTTCTTGCCAGGTGGCGTGACAAATTTGTTGCCACCCTGGAAAATTCCATCTATTCGGGAAACCTTTGCATTGGTAGGGTTTGACGGCGTGGATTTTACAACCGCCGTCTACGAGCATGATGCATTCGTGGTTGGGTCTTTCGAGAATGGAGAGTCCTGTGCGGTTTTTGTTAAGTCTGGTGTGTTGGGATATGAACTCGTCTTGACTCATGTCAAGGTAGGCAGCGATTGTGCCTACCTCATCATCAGTGATATTGACATCTCCTGGCCATTTGCAACAAGCAGTGCAGCGCTCGCATTGGTAGTAGCCTGCCATCATCATAATCTACTATTCATTTATTATTTAAAAACTAATGCTCTAAAGTTTACGTTTTTGAGTGAAATTAGGCTGATGAAAAAATCGTGGAAGCAAAGTGTAGAAAAACGCTACTCGAGAACCGCGAAAGTTTTGAATCTGCCTAATTTCTCCAAAAGTAGAGCATTAATACGACCAGCTGTCGCCTAATCCGTGCCTTTGAGCCAACTCTAGAAGCTCTGGGCGCATCGGCCATTCGTCTGGGCGTTCGCTACTTTGGTGGCGTTGGCTGGCTCCTTTGAGTTTCATGCAGCCTGTGTTGTCACCTAGCTTGTGGATGAGGGCTAAATCTTCAGCATCAAAGACGATATTTGGCATATCGATGGTTTCTGCGACTTGCTCTAGGATGGGTTTAGCTCCTTCGTACTCTTCTTGGGTGTAGGTCGGGATCACTGATTTAACTGCTGGTTGTGAGAGGTTCCAAAGGCAGCTGAGTTGTAGTGGTGTGATGTTGTGTTTGTCTAGGATTGGTTGGAGTTGGGTTAGTTTTTCTACGCCTGCGTCAATCCAGCCTTCTGGTCTAAATGAACGGTGATCTCCTGGTTTGAATTTGTAACCTGTTTTGAGTTGCCCGTGGAAGAGTCCTCCGTAGTCGACTACACGAGTGATGACATCTACGTTATGTTTTTCTGCGGTGGGCAAGATGAGCCCTGCTGGCCATGGTTCAAATGGGTTAAGGATGAGCATTGACCAGTCGATGATTTCACCAAAGGTTTCAATGACGTGTATCATATCCAGCACAAAACCGTTGGCTGGTCCTGGAGCTATGCCTACTTTCTGCGTTAGTCCTGCTTGTTTGAGTTTGTCCATGCCTGTCCAGACTTCTTCTGACATATATCCAATCTCATCTGGGTTGTGTATCATGAGCAGGTCAAAATAGTCTGTCTTACAGTCCTTAAGTGAGCTGTGAGTTGATTCCTCTAAAAATGAGCTGTAATCCTTGCTCTCTCTTAGAGTTGGGTCAGTAAACCTAGGGTAACCCTTACTGCCCTGGCGCTCACCATTGATAAAATCATGCCCAATCATGCCGACTAAGGCATAACTATCACGGGGTATATCTGCAAAGGCACGGCCAAATAGTTGATCCGCACGTCTAGTCCCATAAACGTCGGCAGTAACGAAGGTACGCACACCTTTGTCGTAAGCTCCACGTAGATTGCTGATAAATTCTTCTTCGCTGAGAGTTTTGCCAAAATGCATAAATCGACCCCCACTCCATGTTCCGTAAGCGCTTTGTGTTAAATCCATGCCGGAATCATAAAAAAACTCAAACATAAATCAAGAGTAAAGCCGTTTAATCTACAGTCTAAGATTAAACATAAAAACTACTTGCTTTCTAAGTAGCTCTATTTAGTCTGTTGGCGATTAACCCCTATAATTTATAATGAACGCACCCGCTCAATTAAAAGTCAATCCTATCGTACCTGTTGTCATATTTGTAGTTATTATTTTACTGCTTTTTTTACGTCCATTTGCCATTATTAAAACTGGTCATGTCGGTGTAGTTTCTTTGTTCGGTAAAGTAGATGATAAAGAGCTCCCAGAGGGTTTTCACATCATTAATCCACTTAAAAAAGTTACTCTTTATAACTGCCAAAACCGTGAAATCACTCTTACTAATGTAGGTGTGCCTTCACAAGATCAGCTTATCACTAGCGTTGATATCACTGTTCAATGGCGTGTTGATTCAACTCAAGCAGCTGAAGCTTCACGTGATACAGGTGAGATTGGTAAATTAGAGACTGTTTACCTCATGCCTACACTGCGCTCTTTACTAAGAGAAGCAGGTAAAAAAGTGACGAAAGCAGAACAATTCTATAATGATGAAACTCAGAAAAACATGCAACTTAGCATTAGAGAAGGTCTTATTCCACTTTCAAGCAAAGGTATCATGATTGAGGCTGTTTTGATTAGAAAAGTAGAATTACCTCGTACTATTAGTGAAGGTGTTGAAAACAAAAAGCGCCAAGATCAGTTAGCTGATCAGCAGGAAGCTGAGCTTCGCCGTTTTGAAACTGAGCAACAACAAAAAATTGCTCAAGCAAAAGCAGAGAAAAATGCAGCTATTCAAGAAGCTGAGAAACGTATCGCTCTTGCAGACGCCAAGGCTTACGAAATCACAGCCGAGGCAAAAGCACGTGCCGAAGCTATCACTATCGAAGGTGAAGCTCTACGTAACAACTCAGAAGTCATTAAATTACGCTCTGTAGAAAAGTGGAATGGTTCTGTGCCAAACGTTATGCTTGGTGAAGGCGCTGTACCTATGATTAATCTTGGTGATGTCACTAAGTAACTATTACTGTTAGAATAGAATTTAAAGAGCTCATCTAGCCTAGCTAGATGAGCTCTTTTTAATGGAGCGTTAATGATGCTTGACGATTGAGCTTGGCTTTCCTACTCTGTAGAAAATGATTTAGCCCATTATTAATAGAGCTTTATAAAAATTAATTATGAAAAATTTACCACCTCTTATTGGTATTGTAGCTATGACTTCTGAGCGAATTATTGGGCTCGATGGTGGTTTGCCTTGGCATTTGCCTGAGGATTTAGCTTTTTTCAAACATACTACACTTAATCACCCTATCCTTATGGGGCGTAAAACTTTTGATTCTATTGGTAGATCATTACCTAAGAGGACTAATATTGTACTTACTCGTGATACTCATTGGATTGGTGATGAAAACAGCGTCACTATTACCCATTTAGATGAACTTCATAAATTTGATTTAGATACTCAAAAACCTATTTTTATTATTGGAGGTGCTCAAATCTACACAAATCTACTCGAACAGCTTGACGGGCTCTATGTTTCATTGGTAAAAGAAAATCATCCTGGGGATACTCGATTCCCTGAATTTGAGGCGTCTTTTTCTCATAAAAAATTAGTTGAAGATTTTGCTGATTTCACTGTTTACTATTATTCAAAATAATGATGTTAAAACCTATACTTTCTCTGCTCGCTTTTGGCTGCTTATGCTCAGCTAGCACTATTGAACTTGCTCGTATATTCAGCCCTCTAACTTTAGTTGATACTGGCACCGCAAGTAATTTGCAACAAGATGGAGAGCCTCTACCTGTTGCTATTATGGAGCGCCCTATCGCCATTAGCGGAAGAGTGCCAGAAGCTTTAATTGAAGCTGTTGCTATTCCTTTTGCGATTGATACCAATCAACCTCAACTTTATCAGGTAAGTGAGGCTAACTTAATCGCGCTTTGTGGTGTCGAAATAGAAGCTTTTATTGATGAGGCTGATGATTTAAATATTAAGCTTATTATGCCATCTAAGGAGGCCGTTCAAGATATTGATATTACTCTCAAGCAATTAGTCGAACTTATACTTATGTCTATTGAGAAAACCTTAAGTGCCAATAATCAAGGTGAGAAATGGGAATCTAAAATCAATTTAACCTTTGAAGGTGATGGGGCTGGAGATCTTATTAATAGTAATAAGACAATTGAGCTGCTTTCTGAAACTGAAAAAGTAGAAAGCGAAGCCAACGAAAAGCCAGAGGAGGAAATCAAAGACGAAACCTTGGAAACTTTAGAAGAAATTGAGCTATAAGCTTAGCACTTTATATGCTCATGGATATTTCTACTTCTGAAATTATAACGGTTATTATTTTTTTTATTGGAGCTTTTATTATAGGCTCCACACCTTTTGGCTTACTCATTGGTAAATCTAAAGGTATTGATATTAGAGAACTTGGTTCAAAAAACATAGGCGCAACTAATGTTGGGCGCAATTTAGGCAAGAAATTTGGATTCCTTTGCTTTTTTCTTGATTGCTTAAAGGGCTGGATTCCTACTTACCTAGCTAAGCAACTCTGGGTTATTGAGGGGCGCGACCCCGTCCCTCTAAGCTTACCGCAGGAGCTCATTACGGCTCCGTTTATCGTTACAGAAGCAGATGCTTGGTGGGCTCAACTCATCCCTATTATGATTGGTTTGCTTACGATTCTTGGGCACAACTACTCTATTTGGCTTAAATTTAAAGGTGGCAAGGGTATCGCTACTTCATTTGGCGTACTATTAGCTCTTATGCCTGTTGGCGTTGCTTGTATACTAGTTATTTGGATTGTTACTTTACTCATCAGTCGCTATATTTCTTTGGCGAGTATTGTAGCTGCTGTGTTTCTTCCTATTATGACCCATGTCGGAGCTAGATTGCATGATAGATGGGATGATGGAACATGGAATAAGCCTTTATTTGTACTATCTATTATTTTAGCTTTTCTCGCTGTCTGGAGGCATCGTAGTAATATATCTAGACTTATTGCAGGGACAGAGCAACCTATTAAATTTAAAAAGAAATGAAACCCGTCATTGGAATAATTGGAGCAGGATCTTGGGGAACGGCACTAGCTTTTACTTTAAGCAAGAATGCAGAGCAGGTTTACTTGCTAGCACGTAACCAAGAGCAAGCAGCTAAACTCACTCAAGATCGTGAAAATAAAAAATATCTACCTGGTTATTTATTCCCAGAGCATTTAGAGGTCCACTATGCTTATGCATGTTTAGCGAAATGCGATATTATTATTAGCGTTGTTCCAACTGCTCATTACCGCAGTATTTTTAAGCAGATGTCCAGTGAAGTAAGTCTGAGCTCTCATCAAATTGTCCTCAATGCATCCAAAGGTATTGAGCTTGATACAGGTCTAGGCATGAGCTCTATTATCAAAGAATACTTTCCAGAAGCCAAAGTTGGAGTTATTTCTGGTCCTACTTTTGCTGAGGAGGTTATGGATGACTTGCCCACTTGCTGTGTGATTGCCATGGATAATGATGATGATGTCAGTCAAGCTCAGCTCTATCTAAGTCATCAACGCTTACGCTGCTATCGAAGTTTAGATTTACGTGGTGTTGAACTCGCAGGAACAGTTAAGAATACCATGGCTATCGCCTCTGGAATCTCTCGTGGTTTAGGTTTTGGCTATAACGCTACTTCTGCGCTTATCACACGTGGTCTCGCTGAGATGATACGCTTAGGAGAGGCTTTAAACTGCAACCCTGAGACTTTCATGGGCTTGTCTGGTGTGGGTGACCTCATCTCAACTTGCAGTACCGATATGTCTCGTAACTTCCAAGTCGGACTCAAGCTAGCCGAGGGTAAATCTGCAGAGCAAGCATCTGCAGAAATTGGCATGGTGACCGAAGGTGTGCCAAACACTAAATCTATCTATGCTCTGGCTCGCAAGCATGATGTGCGCACCCCTCTAATTGATGCGGTTCATTCTATTTTATTCCAGGAATTCTCAGCTACTAAAGCCTTACAAAGCTTACTAGAAAGTGAGCCTGGCACCGAATAATTTTGCTTTCTTTATCTAAATATATTATCTCTTTAACAAATTAACTCTAATTAAAATTATGTCAGTTGTAGCTACTCAATTAAAAAAAGGTCAGTGTATCGAATACCAAGGTGAACGTGGTATTGTACTTGGTATTGAACATCGCACCCCAGGTAAAGGAAATGCACTTATTGCGGCGACGATTCGCTCTTTTAAAACAAGTAAGACCAAGACAATTCGTTTTGCTTCAGGAGAGAAAGTAGAGATTATTGAAACTGACCGTCAAAAGTTAGAGTATAGTTACAAAGATCAAAGTGGCTATCATTTTATGGATACCAATACTTATGAAAGCACAGCTTTACAAGAAGATTTAGTTGCTGACGCCCTACCTCTACTCAAAGAAGGACAAGAAATTGAAGTCCTTTTCCTAGCTGGTGAGCCAGTCAGCGTATCTCTACCTCCTAGTGTCGAGCTAACTATTACTAGCTCAGCCGAAGGAGTGAAAGGCAATACAGCTAACAACCCAAGTAAGCCTGCTACTTTGGAAACAGGCTTGACTATTCAAGTTCCTCTATTTGTAAAAGAAGGCGAAACTATCAAAGTCAATACCCTAGACAACTCTTACATGAGTCGCGCTTAATTTATTATTATGTCTGACATTAGATTAGCAGGTAGCCGTGTATCTACATGGGGTGAAGGCCCTATTTGGTGGAATTATTCTCTTTATTATGTAGATATTGAAAAACATCTACTCATCCAGTATCGCCCAACTACTAACAATCAACAAACATGGGATATTGGGGAGCGTATTGGATTCGCCGCACCTACTGACCTTAATAATATTTGGATTATTGGTACAGATACAGGGTTGTATACATTTAATTTAAGTAACTCTGATAAACAACCGATAGGTGACCCAGAGTCCAATAAACCAAACAACCGATTTAATGACGGCAAATGCTCACCTGATGGGCATTTATTTGCAGGAACTATTAGCTTAGTCAAAGAGACTGGAGATGCGGCTTTATATCGCTTGAGCAAATACGACAAGCAAATCACTGTTGCCTACCCTAACGTGACTAATTCTAATGGCATCGTATGGAATATAGCTGGGGATAAGTGCTATTATATTGATACCCCTACTCAAAAAATCCTTGTATTTGATTACAACAATGGAGAGCTTAGTCATCCCAAAACTTTGGTAGACACGACAGCTACTGAGGGCTCACCTGATGGCATGACTATTGATAGTGATGGTAATTTATGGGTAGCTTTTTGCCATGGTTCTTGTGTTGTTAATTACAATGGGCAGACTGGAGAGCTCATAAAAACTGTTGACTTACCATGTTTAGAGACGACCGCTGTTGCTTTTGGTGGAGATGATTTAGCCACACTTTATGTGACTACGGGTATCCATAAGACTCAAGTTGAAGAGCTTGCGGGTAGAGTCCTAACCATTAATGACCTAGGTGTTACGGGGGGTCCTGCTTCTTGTTTCCATTTAGCTGAATAAAGTCACTCTAGTTAGGGTGAAATTTTATGGATTCACAATTAAGTTGACTCTCTACTTTAGTGTGATTTTTTACTTGCTTTTTCAGCTTAACACCCTTAAACATACAACCTCTTAACAATTTCTTATATCATGTCTAAACATAACAGTCTCAAAGCAAGTGGTGGTGCTAAACAAGGTCAAACAGTTCTAAAGCGTTTTGAACGTGTAAAACTTCTTAAGGAACGCGGTGAGTGGGAAGAAGGCGCTAGCGCAATTGGCTTACCAAAAACTACACCTAACGCTTAATTAATTATTAAGCACTTAATAAAAAATAAGGTGGTCTTTTATAGACTGCCTTTTTTTGTCTATTAGGCTTTATGGGACTATTGCAAGTCTATTAATCATGACCATTTTAGTAAAATTTTTAAAGTTTCTTCAAATCAACAAAGTTGATTTGAAATTGAGTGCATGTAACCGTTGTTCCTTTTACCATAAGCTGTGGCGTTCTCTTAGCGGTATGTCTATACACGCTAGCGGTCACTTCTTACTTATGGCAAAATTAACTAACGGGCTCATTATCACTAGACTTGCAACAGCCCCTTTATCTAGCCACTCCTTTTACTTATATTACTCTTATGCGTCTTAACCGTTATTTATCTCGTTGTGGACTAGGATCACGTCGTGATTGTGATAAGGTTATCGAAGCTGGTCTCATCGCTATTAATGGTGAGGTTTGTAAGCAGCTCAATTTTATCGTAACTGAGGATGATAAGGTTGTTTATGACTCTAAAACTCTACAACCTATTGATACAGAAGTCGTGCTGTGGCATAAGCCAAAGGGTTGCGTCTGTAGTAAAAAGAGTGAACAGAAAATACCGTCTATTTACCATTTACTACCTAAGCGTCTGCACCACTTGTCCCCTGTTGGACGTCTTGATGCCGCTACCGAAGGTTTATTAATCCTTACTAATGATGGTGATTTGGCCCAGCAAATTGCGTCACCTAAACATGGTGTACAAAAAGAATATCTCGTCACGCTCAACCAAGCGTTTGAAAAAGATAAGTTAGCTCCTCTGCTCAAAGGCATTTACAGCAAAGAAGAGGGCAAAATGAAGTTCGACGCAGTTAAACGTATCTCAGCTAGACGCCTAGTCGTAGTTTTATCTCAAGGAAAAAACCGCCAAATCCGTCGTATGTTCCAAACTCTAGGTTTTAGAGTAGAAAAACTTGTACGTGTGCGTGTAGGAGGACTTTGGGATGCGGATTTAGCTCTTGGATCATGGCGTTTCTTGGGTCAAGCTGAATGGGAAAAAATATTCCACACTAATATGGAGCTAAATGGTTACTTAACTTTAGAAAGCCTAGCTGCCAAAAAATCATCAGATAAATCTAATTCAAAAGGTAAGTCAAATCATGGTAATCCTCGCAGAGGTGCTAGCTTCCAAGAGCGTAAGCAGGAAAGCCGAGCTAACTCTAGAAAATCAACTGGCAAGCAATATAAACGCAAATAAACCTGATTCAACTTTAGATTATAAGTAAATTATGAGCAGTGATAAAACTTTGTATAAGCAAGTTATCATTACTGGTGCTTCGTCAGGATTTGGTGAGGAATTTGCCAAACAGCTAGCGCCTCATGCTGAACACTTAGTACTTATTGCTCGAAGAAAAAATCTACTCAAGGCTCTAGCTAAAGACTTAAAAACTAAGCATCATATCAGCATCACTTTGCTAAGCGGTGATTTAACCAATCCACGTTTCAAATCTAAAATTGAACGCTACTTAAAAACTAAAGGATCAAACCTCGACTTACTCATTAATAACGCTGGTTTGGGTGATTATGGTAGCTTTGAATCTGCAAATTTTGATAAATTACAACAGGTTGTAGATGTGAATATCTCAGCCCTATTACATATCACGCATGCAGCTATACCTAATTTAAAGTTCAATAAGGGCAGTATAGTTAATATCAGCTCACTGTCTCACCTTATTCCAATGCCCGACTTCGCTGTCTATGCCGGGTCTAAAGCTTTTGTTTCGAGCTTCTCTGAGGCATTAGCCATTGAATTAGAAGAGCAAAACATTTTAGTGCTAGATGTATGTCCTGGACCTGTTAGTACTAATTTTGGCAAAGTAGCGCTAAGACATGGTGATAAGGCAGAAATTAAGCGCCCTAGCTGGGTTAAAATATCTAAAGAGGAAATGGTTAAAGAAACTCTGCAATCTCTATCCCATAAGCGCACTAAGCTATACCCTGGGTTAGGTGTTAAAATTGCGGCTACGGTGCTTGCGGCATTACCCATCATTGCAATTAGAGCTATTGTCAGAAGACGACCTTGGAGCTAGATTAATCCATACTCATTTAACTAAAAAATGATGATAAAAGTTTATGCGTATCAAAAATGTGACAGTTGTCGTAAAGCCATCAAATGGCTAAACACACACAATATCCAATTCGAGGAAATTGCTATACGCGAAACTCCACCTACCATAATTGAGCTAACATCTATGTTAAAAGCTCAAGGTAAATTAAAGTCACTTTTTAATACGTCAGGTATGGATTACCGATCCATGGGGCTCAAAGAAACTCTACCTAATTTATCTCAACAGCAAGCTCTGCTACTACTTAGTGAACATGGAAACTTAGTAAAACGCCCTTTTGTTATTGGCAATAATATTCATTTATTAGGTTTCAAAGAAGCACAATGGGAAGCTGCATTCGAAACTCAAAAATAAACAGCTCATTAAACATTATTTTGATAATAGTTTTTTAAAAAATAAGTGTTCTTTTATTTAAGAAAATTTCTTATTATATAAAAAAGAGTTGTAAAATAGTTACAATTCATAAAAAGAAACTTATAGATATATAATATGGATTCACAATTAAACAGTGTTATTTTAAATAAAGTCAACCAAGCTTTTTTTGCTATCTTTAATCAATTGCCCAACACTATTTTTTGGGTAAAAGATAAAAATCTAACTATTATAAAAATAAACCAAGCATTTGCTGATTACCTCAACTTAAACGAAAATCAAATTATAGGTAAAACTGATGTAGACCTTTACCCAAAAGAGCTTGCTACTAATTTTACTATTGATGACAACTACGTTATTCAAACAGGTAAGCCTATAAAAGGCAAATTAGAGCTTATCCTACACTCCTCTGGCGCTGTTGAATGGAGAAAAATTATTAAATTACCAATTTTTGACGAAAAAGGTAATGTCATTGGCACGACAGGAATCTCTAGACCATTTGATAATGCTAATGAAGATATTCCTCTTGAATATCAAAAAATAAATTCAATTGTTGATCATACCAGTGATCATCTCGAAGCTAATATTAATGTTAAAAAATTAGCTGAATTTGCTGGAGTTTCAGAATCAACCTTAAATCGAAGGTTTAAAGAATATCTCCAAATAACACCCCAACAGTTTATTGCCCAATTAAGAATCAATAAAGCCTGTAAGCTACTTCGTGAATCTGTACTGAGTATGGCTGAGATTGCAGACGCTTGTGGTTATGAAAGCCCAACAGCATTCTCAAGGGCCTTTAAGGCAAAAAAACATGTTTCTCCTCGAGACTACCGCAATCGTTAAAATATCTTCTAATTAGACACGTATATCAAGGCTTGCTCATCAATTATTAAAGGATGTGCTAATTCTTGTACTTTTTGAACTTCTGAAGCTTCTAACTCTGGCGAGCCTTGAAACTCTTGTAATGACTCTTCTGTTGTAGCCCCCTCATCTGTATGTTCCAAGAAGAATGGAGCCGCTTTTGTAGCTGCGTTACTTGCTGCTCCTGTAGTAGATTTAATAACCGAACTCGTGGTGTCTAATACAGTGCCTACAGCCTTAAATGGTAATTCCAGTAATGCGCAGTTTGACAGAGTTAAGGTTACTGCAAAGATACTAATAATAGAACATGTTTTTTTCATAGCTTTCATAGAGTTAAAATAATAATGATTTTATAAAGAGCCAAATACCTTTTCTAATAAATCTGAGGTTCTGGCAAGAGGATTTTCCCTAATTTTTTTCTCTTCTCCCGCTAACATCAAAAATACACCATCAATAGCCTTATTTGTTACATAAGCTTCTAAATCGGGGTTTATAGTTTTAGAAGAAAAAGAAAACTGATTATAAGTATTCATTACAGGTGCCCAATACTTAGTCACCTCTGCTTGGTTGATTGCCCGGGCTACAATAGGACTGAATTGCTTGGTGAGTTGCTTGCTCGTTTTGGATTTGAGATAATTAGTAGCCGCTTCATCGCCTCCAGCAAGAATGGCAAAGCCGTCCTTGATGCTCATATCTTTAATAGCTGCTAAAAATATAGGCGCCGCCTGCTGGGTCGCTGACTCTGCAGCACGGTTGAGTGTCAGTACAAAACTATCGATAGGTTTATCCAAGCCTATTGAGCGTAGCTTATTCTCTACCTTAGAAACTTCTGGTGGGAATGGAATTTTAACATCTAAATTTTTATAAAAACCATTTTTCACTGACAGCAGGTTTGTCGAGTTATTAGCACCGATACTTAAAGCCTGTTTTAAACCTGCAATAACTTCTAAATTAGTTAAGTTACTCGTTGCACTACTAGTAGATTTTTGAGTCAGCAGAGGGCTCACCTGATTGAGGACACTCACAAACTCATTACAACTCGTCAAGCCAAGAGCCAAAGCTGTAGTGCCTATCATTATTAAACCCTTAAAATTCTGCATAGATTGTATATAAATAAAATCCACCTTAAATGAAATAATAAAAGTAGATACTTAACTTATTTATC
>Ga0209533_1000851_pt1 | contig 29119 bp, 21 predicted proteins | sample COG_04_FD_184748 | JGI IMG/M metagenome (GOLD analysis project Ga0209533, IMG submission 184748) | Pelagic Microbial community sample from North Sea - COGITO 998_met_04 (SPAdes) (version 2) | ecosystem: Environmental > Aquatic > Marine > Neritic zone/Coastal water | place: Helgoland, sampling...
TGCGTTGACAAGGCGTTCGACCAAGCCTCACGCGAAAAACCACTACACTCGGTTCTTTTGTTAGTTGGCGGGTTTTGAACCCTTCAAGCCATAATAAATAATATAGACATAGCAAATTGCGGGGAGTAAGAACGCTTTTTGTATGTCATAAGTGTCGGCCAGAAACCCTTGCAGCAGCGGAATAATGGCGCCGCCAACGATTGCCAGACAAAGAATGCCTGAGCCTTGGCTAGTGTGTTTTCCCAGCTTCGCGACCGCAAGGCTAAAGATGGTCGGGAACATAATCGAGTTGCACAGGCCGACTAAAAGAATTGCCCACATCGCGGTGGCGCCACTGCTAAATACAGCAACTAACACCAGCGCGCTGGCAGCGAAGGCATTGAACGCAAGGGCTTTGCCCGCGGCAATTTTTTGCATGGCCAACGCGCCAGCAAAGCGGCCGACCATCGCTCCACCCCAATAAAACGACACATATTTAGCGGCCTCTGATTCTTCCAGCGCCGCAATAGACGCATCGGATAAGAAGTTGACCAAAAAACTGCCTATCGATACTTCGGCGCCCACATAGATGAATATTGCCACCGCGCCCAACACCAAGTGTTTATGTGACCAAACAGAACCTGAAGTCGGCACTGTGCCATCATGCTCTTCAAGTTCGTGATGATCCGCGGAGACATCCGGTAATTTGAGTACCGAGAATATAATCGCGATCACTACCAGCGCCAATGCCAGGCCAAGATAAGGCCCCTGCACCGACTGTGCGCTCTGTGCAGCGTTTTCCATCGTCGCCGTTGCGCCAGATAAAATCAGTATGCCGCCTACCCATGGGCCAATGGTGGTACCCAGCGAATTGAACGCCTGGGTCATCGTAAGTCGGCTACTAGAGGTCTTGGAATCACCCAATATGGTCACGTAGGGGTTAGCGGCAACTTGCAAAATGGTAATGCCCGAAGCGAGCACGAACAGCGCAATCAGGAAGAAAGGATAATAGAGTGACTCGGCAGCGGGATAAAAACCGGCACAACCCAGTGCGGCAATGATTAACCCGCAGATGATGCCGCGCTTGTAACCAATTTTACTGACCAGTTTGCCGGCAGGAACTGACACCACAAAATAGGCGAAGAAAAAACAGAACTGAATCATCATCGCCTCGGTATACGACAAATCAAACACCCATTTTAAGCGAGGAATCAGTACGTCATTGAGGCTGGTAATCAAGCCCCACATAAAAAATAGCGACGTTAAGGAGCTGAGCGCGAACCCATACGACTCGGGTTCGCGCGATAAAGTCGCACCATCAATAACAGGTTGGCTCATGTCGGGGCTCTTTAATTGAATTGGTCCGGGAGATGTTTTTAGTATTGCAGCCCGAACCCGTAAGGGAATTTCGGGCTGTAGTCAGGGTCGTTAAAATTGAGTGGGGTCTGGTCCGGACGCGCGGGCCAAGAAAATGACAACTTGCCGGTAAAATTATAATTTACCGCGCCATCGGCGTTAGCCAACATCACATCGGCCACACCATGCCCCTCGGTACACCCTAGAAGTGCTTAGGGAACTCGTCGATTGGAAGCGACTTATCTTTATTTTTATCTAACCAGCGAAAATTACCTTTAATGCCCTTTGATGCTTCTGTGGTATCCAAATAACCATCCTCGTCTTTGTCCCAGCGGTTGAACTTTCCTCTGAGTGACTCAATTCTGCCCTTCCTCATATTGGGAGTGCGCTTGACAAATTCTTTACGCGTCCATTTACCGTCACCGTTGCGATCTAAAACTGTGTATTGCGCGATACGTAAGCTGCTGAATTCTTCAAAGCTTAACTCGCTATTATTATCTTTATCAAATTGACGCCAGCTATCTGACTCTGATGCTAATTCTGATGCCTGCGCTGTGCAAATAATAGAGAGGAGTAATGTCATGGATATTTTTTTCATCATAGTATTTCTTCCTGTATTGTATTGTAATGGTTTGTTAATTGTTGCCGTTTTTCAGTTTTTTATTATCGCGAAAAAAGAATTTAGTGAGATCTTTTTCATTACCTTTGCGTAGCCAATGATCTGGAAACTCAGCAGCTTTAGATCGATCTGCTTGGCGAAATACTGCACCTGAACTCCACTTTTTAGTATAGGGAACGGCGTGTTCGCCATCGACAGCTAAACGCTCAAATAAAGCTTTGCGCAATTTTATTTTGACAGCGAGATACTCAGGGTTATCAATTAAATTATGCATTTCTTTTGGGTCGTTCTTAATGTCATACAGCTCATCGGTATCCCAAATACCATGATATTGAATGAGTTTAAAATCGTTAGAGCGTACAGCAAATGTTGTCGGTGTTGAAGGAAAGTTAAATTCCCAGTAATACTCGTAGAGCAAGGTGTCGCGCCAGTCAGCCACTTTTTTACCCGCAGCTAAAGGCAGTAAACTTGCGCCGGCAAACTGAGGTGGCTTTTCTTTAATGCCGGCAATATCAAGTATGGTGGGTGCAATATCAATGTTAGCGGCCATTTCTTCAACCACATGATTTTGCTTGGCACCAGGGATATAAGCAACCAGTGGTACACGCATCGATTCCTCATAAGCATTACGCTTATCAATAAGGCCGTGTTCGCCAAACATAAAACCATTATCACCCATTAAAATAACAGCCGTATCGTCTTCAAGATTATTGGCTTTCAGCCAGTTGGTGAGGCGGCCTAAACTGTCATCGACCGCCGATAAGGCGCGGTGGTATTGCCGTTTATATTCTTTTACGTCGAGATCGCTGTGGTAGGGGAAGTCAACACCATGCCAGCTATTGCGTTGATTCTTAACCCACATGGGTTTACCTTCATAGTTTTCCGGTGTATCGGCTTGACTGTCAGGTATCTTGATATCGGCATCGCTGTATTGTTTTCTATGGCGTTTAGCCGGATCAAAATTCGCGTGGACTGCTTTGTGTGAAAGGTAGAGAAAAAACGGTTTACTTGTGTCGCGTTCTTTGGCTAACCAATTTAGCGAGTAGTCGGTGAGTTCGTCGGTAATGTAACCTTTTTGTTTGACGTGTTTGCCATTGATATTGAATTGACTGACTTTTCCGTTGCGGTTTTTCTTTGGGTAGTAATCGCCTTGACCGGCAAAACTGAGCCAATAGTCAAAGCCGGGTTGTGGGTCGTCGTGATGCCCACCCATATGCCACTTGCCAATAAACGCGGTTTGGTAGCCGGCCTTTTGCAAATACTGGGGGAAATAAATCGAGCCTTCTTTAGCGGGCGCATTGTTATCGACCACACCATGGCTATGCATGTATTGGCCAGTCAAAATTGACGCGCGGCTAGGCGAGCACAGTGCAGTAGTGACAAACGCATTTTTGAAATGGACGCCTTTTGCAGCTAGCTGATCCATGTTAGGTGTATCGAGAACTGGGTTGATGAAACCTAATTCGTCAAAACGTTGGTCATCGGTCAGAATGTAGATAATATTTTTGGGTCTTATTTGTTCATTGTCGTTGGCAGCAACTACATCAATATTTAACAATGTAAAAGCCACTAAAAAGCTGTAGAGCTTCCCCCAAGGCCTCCGTGAAGCCATCAATGATTGCATGCGTATTTACCTGTATTCCTAGAGTTATTCATGGAGGTTGGTTGTTTTATTATTTGTCAAAATGCTATCAGCCCCAAGGATAACAAAAAATGACAGCGCTGTCAATAATTGCTATTCTATTGTGCTTATATGTTCAATCGTTCAAAACTCGTGTCAAACTGCGTCAGTCTTAAGGCTTGATACAGCAGGGCGCCTTTCTGTTTTCTTTAGATATTTCTTTTCAATTAAAATGTGTTGAGTATAGATAATACAGAAAAAGGATTTTATTTTGAAGGTTGATAGCATTGAAGAGAATCATTGAAGGTAAGCATTTTTTTACTCATTTATGGATAAACAACTTAGGCTAACTATGCATTACAAACTGACTCTCTTACTTTTATTCTTTGTGACTTCATGCAGTCATTGGTCAAATGCTAGCGCTGATAAACAGCCTAATGTGTTATTTATAATGGTTGATGATTTAAGAGTTGAGCTAGGGTCTTATGGTGGCGAGCATGTACGCTCGCCCAATATCGATACGCTTGCGCAACAAGGCACTCGCTTTGCCAATGCCTATGTCAGCGTACCCGTGTGCGGGGCTTCCAGGGCGAGTTTATTTACCGGGATGCGAGCGACTCGCGACCGGTTTAAAAGTTATTACACCTGGGTTGAAAAGGATGCACCTGAGGCTACGACAGTATTTGAACAATTTAAAAATAATGGCTATCACACGGTTGGCTACGGAAAAATCTTCCATCAAAAGCAGGATACGGCAAGCAAGAGCTGGACAGCGGGGCGCGTTGGGACGGCACGGCAAGAGCAGAAGCCCGCTTCAAAGACCTCGTGGCGCGATTATCACCGGCCTGAGAATATTGCCCAATTTATGCAAACTAAGAAAGGCCCCTCAACGGAAATGTTCGATGGGCCAGACGACACGTATAATGACGGTCAGGTCGCTAACAAGGCGGTTGAGACGTTGGCCAAGCTGGCTCAGTCCGAGCAGCCGTTTTTTCTGGCGGTAGGTTTTGTTAAACCGCATTTACCGTTCAACGCCCCTAAAAAGTACTGGGATATGTACGACGCTGATCAATTTGAACTGGCAGATAAAAACTTGCCTGTCGATGCGCCAAAGCGCGCGTACCATAAATTTGGCGAGCTCAGAGCTTATAGCGATATTCCTGAAGCGCCAGAGCCCGTTGGCGACGAACAAGCACGACGGTTGATCCACGGCTATCATGCGGCGGTCAGTTACGCCGATGCGCAAGTGGGTAAAGTGCTAGACCAGCTTGATGCGTTGGGTTTAAGTGAAAATACCATTGTGGTACTGATGGGAGACCATGGTTACAGCCTTGGTGAGCACGGTTTGTGGTGTAAACATTCAACCTTTGATGTGGCGACTAAAACCCCTTTAATTATTCGCGCGCCTAATGTGCCTGCCCAGCAAACCGTTGAAGGTTTGGTTGAGTTTATTGATATTTTTCCAACGCTAACAGATTTAGCGGGCATTGCTACACCAGCGCAAGCGGCGGGTATGAGTTTAACGCCGTTACTTAATAACCCTAGCTTACCAGCAAGAGCCGCTGTGTTCCCACGTTATCTTGCTGCTGAGGCTATTCATAATGATGAATATACTTTAACGCAGTGGTTGAATAAAAAAGGCAAGGTCACAGCGCAAATGCTATATGACAATAAAAACGACCCAAATGAAACGCGTAATCTTGCGAATGAGCCAAAATATAAAAAAGTTTTGAAGGATTTGAGCGCTCAATTAGCAGCGCATATCAGGACGCGGCAGTAAAGATATTCAAAAAATTCAGACATGTCGCCCGAGATGCTGAGTTTGCTGATTACGAGGTTTATTTATTAGGCATAGCAAGGTAATATTTTTTCATTTTAAAAACTTTTTTGTCTTTGTTCTAAAGCGTTCTTTAATTGCAGTAAGAAAGTATCGCTAGGTCTCTTTGTCAATAAAGGGTTGATGAGTTCATTGGCTTTTTGCCACGCTTGTTGTTGTGTGTAGAGAATGAATAGGCCGTTAAGAAAATCCGGATTAAATGGGTCGATATCGAGTGCCTTTAGGTAGGCCTGCTCTGCGTTCTGAAACTCTTTCTGTTGATGATGAATGACGGCAAGATTGTACCAGGCCCGTGGGAGGCTACCCATTTCGCCTGCAATTTCGAGAAACTTTTTGGCCTCGTCAAAATCACCTTGTTCGGCCATTAATAAACCCAGCGCATAGTGTGCGGAAGCGACGTTGGGTTCTTGATTAATGACTTCTCGGTACAGCCTTTCTGCATCGCTCAGGCGTTGTTGTTGGTAATAGAGTTGAGCCAAATTGATACGCGCTGCATTGTAATGGTTATCTATTTTAAGGGCGTTAGAGTAGGCCCGCTCTGCGGGTATTAATTGCTCCTGTTTATGATGATCCATCGCTATTTGTAGTTGCGTAGAAGGAAATTCCGCATTCATATTTAGCGATTTAATATATTCATTTTTAGCTGTTTCAAAGTCGGCGTGCATGGCTTGCGGAATTTGACTAACGTTTATCTCTATTAGACTGCGCGCGGCAGTAATTCTCACTGAGCGAACCTCATCCTTCAATAAACGACTAAGCGCTTGCAGTTTGTCAGGTGGTGAAAGGGCTGAGAATGCATTGGCTGCCATTGTTCGAAGTAAAGGTTCTTTATCACTTAAGGCAGCATCCATGGCTTCTCTAATGTGCGGTAACGCCATTAGGGGGGTGAGAATATGTGCAGCAGTGGCTCGGGCTATTGCGGGTTGCGCAGGGTCGACAAGTAATACGAGTAAGGGGCGGATGGCGGCTTCAGGTTGTGCTTCTGATAAGGCTAATACTTCAGAGAAATGTGGTTGCCGTTCCTTGCCATACCAATCCTCAACAGTACTCGCGGCCCATTGAGCACTTTCTTCTTTATGGCAAGCATTGCAGGCATTAGGTGTGTCGTATTGTACGCTAAGGTCGGGACGAGGAATGCGAAAGCTATGGTCTCGTCTAAAGTCGTTGCCCATATAAGTCCGACCGGGCATATGGCAATCAACGCATTGATTACCTAATGAGTCTTCATTATTGACAAGTTTTTCGTCTAAATTAGCGGGGTGATGATGGTGGCTGGGTGTATCGTATTGATCTTTAGTATGACAGCTTGCGCATAAGTTATTGCCTTCAATTTTTAGGCGTGCGCTGTGGGGTTCATGGCAATCGATACAGCTGACATTGTTGTGATACATCTTGCTTTGAACAAATGAGCCGTAAACAAACACCTCGTCAAGAATCTGTCCGTCGCTGTGATATAAACCCGGTTGCAGTACTGTGGGTAAGTAGTGATCTAACAACTCATCGCTATCGTGTTTGAAAACTTCTGTCAATTGTTGACGGCGTGAATGACAACGACCACATTTATCGACCAATATGTGAGAGTCTTCACCAACTTGCATGTCAATTTTTGGGTCGTTGATACCGGGTTGAAAACTGTCGTCTTCTACTGCCGTCATGTGTGTCTTACCCGGTCCATGGCAAGCTTCGCAACCCACATCAATAACCGACCAGGTGGTGTTATAGCTCTGTTGATCAAGATGATAGTTTTTCTTCAGATTAGTGCTGTGACAATCAGCACACATACTGTTCCAGTTTAGGCCTCCATTAGTCCAATAGATCCATTCATTGGGTTGCGGGTTTTGAGACTCTTGTAAATGAAACCAGCGCTTTTTCATGGTGTCCCAAGCGATGGGCAGTGTTTGTAGCTTTCCATCTGGAAAGCTAACAATATATTGTTGTAGGGGAGTGGTGCCGAAAGTATAGAGAATTTGATAATCGCTAAGCTTACCGTCAGGGCCTGCTGTTTTTACAAAAAAGCGGTTCTCTTTTTGATAAAACAGACTATTTTGGCCCAAAGAAGAGAAAGTCGCATTCTCAAAATTGCCTTTGACGGTATCGGATGACGCATGTTGCATAGATTGGTCATGGTGCGATTTTTGCCAAGACTTAAACTGGCCTTGATGGCACGTTGCACAGGCTTTGCTGCCTACATAATTGAGATCAGTAGTCAAGGTTTGCTTGGCAGCAGCTTCTGTAGAAAGCGCAGGTAAACTTTTTTGTGGATTGTTTGAATAAACGCTAAAAAAGACCAAGAGCGCCAGTAATATTAAAATGCCTCCTGCCATTAACCAGTACTTTGAAAATTGCATCATACTTATAGTCTTATGGGTAAAAATAGTAGATTCGCATTATAAATTTTTGAGTTAGATACATCGAATATAACGATTTAATTAATTTAAAAAATTAGCTTTAAGATAGGGTGAGTATATAGGGGAGATGAAATGGATAGCTTACTTTGTATTTTTCTAACACCAAAAAAATGAGCAGAGCTTAACGGTAAGTTATTATTGGCTTGGACTCAGTTTGCGTACATAAAAAAAGCCGGTTGCGAAGGGCGGCTGGCAAAGAGCCATACATCAATAACGTGCATTACGATGTGACTGTTCTGGATTGAAAACAACAGCTAGTGTGTTGGTTGGTTTCTTTTGATTTAATCACCTCATCTAACCACCAATCTCTTTCGGGATTATACTTGTATTGCTTTTAATCACATTATAGGCTGGCGTAGGTTTAAATTCTGAATTATAAATGGATTGAAAAGCGCCTTCCTCTCCTTTTTTTGTACGTACGCCCATATCCCAAAGGTTAAGGGTAACAATTCCCGTTTTAGTTTTCTCTTTTAAGACAGCTATTAGTTTTTGATAAACTTCTGCTTGTTTCTTTAAGCCTTGGTGCAACTTAGTTAGATCTTTTATAAAATAATCGAGTTCTGTGATATGAAATTCCAAGTCGTTTTTGTGAGCCCAATCTATTAATTCAGATAATTTTTTTAATTCTTCATCTGTTTTTTCTGCAATTGCTTTTGTTGCAGGGCTCAATAAAATATGTGCTTGCCAGCCAACGCCGTCTACTCGATATCCTTTAGAACGCACATAAAGAATTGTTTCTTTTACTTTATCCCACATCTTAGTTTGCATTCCGAAATTATGGTTGTACACTAGTTTTATATTTGTAGCATGCTTTGTAGCAATTTCAAAAGCTTTCAAAATATACAATGGATATCCGTTCTCATCCAATCCCATCTTTAACCATGGGTTTTCCCATTGATTCACACCTGCTTTTGGGCCAAACCAGTTACCATTTGGTAAAATGGTTTCATTTACCACGTCCATCCATTTTACATTTTTTTCGGCATTAAACTTTTTTGCAGATGCTGTTGCAAACTCAATCATATTTGTTTCTAACTCTTTATGTGATCTATGGTCTTCTTTTGCCCATTTTGATGCCTGCGGACTTATTGGTCCATGAATACGAACTTGTAAATTGTGTTTTTTAGAAAAATCCATAAAATTATCAATCTGTTTCCAATTCCAAACACCAGGTTCTGGATGCACTTTAGATTGTTTTGCTGCGTTAGCTGGAGTTAGATATTTAAAATCTTTTAAAAATAATTCTTCTTTAATGGTATTTAATTCATGATAATTTAAAGTAGCTCCAATTAATAAATTAGTAGAATTTATTGTTTCATTTTTAATTGAGTTTGGATCTATAGAGCCAGTGCAAGACTGAGTATTTAAGCTGATAGTTATTACCAAAAAAAAATATTTATTTTTTTTAATTAACTTCATAATTTATTGACTTTAGCTTTTATTATTGAGTTCTGTGCGAGCACACGCATGTTTATGGCGACTGGCAGCCGCCCCATTACAAAAGTTGCAGACACCATCGACAATGACTATATGTCGGTTATCCATTGGACTTTAATAATAGGGTTCTGCTTAGCCCTTTTAGTTTAAAACAGTTATTGCAGCTTACAAACCTGCTCTGCATTTTCTTGATACCAGCGCACATAGTCAAATTCAACATAGGCATCGCTCCAATCGTTAATCTTCACTTCTCCACCCATACCGCCGCCCACGGCTAAATTAATAATGGGGAACATGCTGCGGTTAAGTTCTTCTTCATTGGTAGTGTCTAGGCTGCCATGATGTTTACCGTTGAGTATCCAGCGAATGTGGTTTTCTTGCCAGTGTATACCGAGTACATTCCACTCGCGCCAGTTAATGGCGAAACCGCGATCAGTACGAACGCCCCTCGCCCAGCCTAAATTTGCCGAGCATACACTTGATGGGTGCTTATCGCAGGAGGCGTGGTCGTAGTCTGGGCCATTGGTACCTGGATCCCAGTGTACGTTGTGAAAGATACGGTTAGGTGTGGCGGATACGTGTTCAAGAATATCGACCTCACCTGCCATAGGCCAGGGTAACTCACAGCCTCTATTAAACCTCTCGCCACTTTGATGGGTAGCATCACTACAGCTACTGGGGCCTTCTTTTATACGGCTATCGAGCATCCAGAACGCGGGCCATAGGCCGCTTTGTGAAACGCCTTGGCGGGCAAAGGGTAAACGAAACATCACTTCAACATAGCCAAAGCGTTTTTCGACTTTGTTTTTGGCCATGATTCTGCCCGAGGTATAGCGCTCGGGTCTGTCTGCACAACCGGAACCAGAACCACATTGCCAGCCAAAGTTGTCGGCGCAGCTCACGTCGTCACATTGTACGGGCTTGCCTTCGTCGCGTGCCTGTATTTGAAAGATACCCTCTTTTATACAGTAGTTATAGTTGTCGGGGTAGTTGGTGCATTGGCGCGTGGTGTAGAGCATTTTTTCTTTATTGACATTGAGGTTTTGAAATTGCCAGTGGTCTGGGTTAACTTCGCAACCTTGCTCGTTGCAATTGACGCCATTGAATTCATCGTGCCATACGCAGCTATAGCCTTCGGGGACAAAAGCGCTGTTTGTTTTAAGCGTAATTGTTTGTGGGTTGGAATCTGGCATTAATTTTATACAGCCGCTTAATAGTACAGCTAGTGCCAGAAACCCAATTAGTTTTTTTACTATTTGCATTTTTATTAAACTCCAAATTCAGCCGCCTCAACCGCGATAATTGATTGCGGCACTTCGATTACTTAGGGTAGAGCGCAAGAAAAGGGCGTTTGTTCTTCTTTTACTCGGCAGAGCTTATCGGTAAATTACTTAACTGTTAATTACTTAACTGTAAATTAAGAGCAGCTTAAATTCAATTAGAGCGCATAAAAAAAAGCCGGTTGCGAAGGGCAGCCGGCAAAGTCATACATCAGTAACGTGCGGTACGATGAAGACTGTTCTGAAATGATAACAACAGCTAGTGTGTAGCTTGGTTTTGTTTTGATTTCATGACCTCGTCTAACCACCAATCTCTTTCGGGGTTGTACTGGTATTGTTCTTTTAATTCTTCTGCTTGGTTTCTAAGCGCTAGTTCGATTTTGTCGTATTCTGGGTTGTTAATTAAGTTGGTCATTTCGCCAGGATCTTTTTTAAGGTCATACAGCTCATCAATATCATTTTCAAGAAACGCATCGACGAGTTTATAGTTATCTGTTCTCACGGCGATTTGATTAGGGCCGGCATAAGGCCAATATGTATCTAAGTAATATTCGAACAAAATAGCTGTTCGCCAGTTTTCTTCTTTTTCACCCTTTAATAATTTCACCATAGAATCACCCTGCATATAGTCAGGTTTTTCTATTCCTGCAAGGTCAAGAATGGTTGGTGCTAAATCAATATTTAGACTTTGCTCTTTTATTTGCGTATTGGGTTTTATTAGCGTTGGATAGCGAATAAGCATGGGCACCCGAATAGATGCCTCATACGCAAGGCGTTTATCATTAAGCGTGTGCTCACCCAAAAAATAACCGTTATCACTGCTATAGATAATGACAGTATTATCTAATTCACCCATTTCATCTAAAGCGGCTAATACTCTTCCTAAAGACTCATCAACAGCTGCTAACGTGCGTAACAGGCCCATACTCGTGTCGTAATTGATAGGCCATTCTTTTTCGGGTAATTCTTTAGGGATGGGAAGATTGTTCACCCAATCAAACCCGTAGGTTTTTGCTCGTTGCCATTCAGGCTTTCCCTTAAATGTTTCTTTATGTGTGTCATAAGGAGGCGTTGGCAGTTCTTCGCCTTTGTATAAATCAACATGTCTTGGCGCAGGTAAGAATTTTTCGTGTACCGCTTTATGCCAAAGGTTTAGGCTAAATGGCTTGTTCGGATCACGCTTTTCTTTTAACCAGGCAATGGCTTTGTCTGTGAGAATATCGGTCATGTAGCCTTTTTCTTGGTATTCATGTCCATTGTCATTGACAGGTGGATCAAAATATTCACCTTGCCCGGTAAAACTAAACCAGTAATCAAAGCCAGGTCTTATATGGTCTTTTCCCCTCTTATGTGCCATATGAATTTTACCCACATGTGCGGTTTCGTAACCTGCTTTTTGTAAATGCGAAGAATAGGGTGCAAATTCATCCCATTTAGGATCGACATGTTTATTATTTTGGTTCACACCATGAATATGAGGATAGGTACCTGTTAAAAAACTGGCTCTTGAAGGCGAGCAAATAGATTGTGTCACAAAGAAGTTTTCTACCTTAACGCCTTCTTTAGCCAATCTATCCATATTGGGTGTTTCTAAAAACGGATAACGTCCACTCATGCCCAAAGCATCAAAAGGTTGATCATCAACCAAAACAAATAGGAAGTTAGGCTGTTTATATGTCGAGGAACTTTGATTTTTTTCGGTGCTCAATTCAGTGCAAGAGGCCAGCAAAAAAATGATACAAGCGCAGCTAGCCGCCAGTGCGCTAGCCCAAAAGTTGAAGCGGCTGACTTGGGGCATTCAAATCTCCTCATTAAGAAAGTTATAAATACGTATTTTCTTACCTGCTTAGTATCAGTGCGACAACCAAATGACAATACTGGCAATTCGGACGCTCATACTACCATAAATGACAGCGCTGTCAATTTTTTGCCGGGTTTTTTGTTTATGCAGTTGAAGGCTCTATAAATATTCCCAATGGTTGGTCTGATCAGGGCTAAAAGTTCATTTAGGTTTTTGCTGCACTAGAGGCTTGTGGCGCCGTTGTATTTTCCTTTAGCATGTTAAGGTAATCCCCAGTTAATTTTTTAAAAGTGATACCTATGGCAGAAGTGCACAGTGAGGCGTTAGTGATAGTGGGTGCAAGTCATGCGGGGTGCGCATTGGCTGAAAGTGCGCGTAAAAATGGCTGGGAAGGACCTATTCAATTAGTTGGTGATGAAGCTTACTTACCCTATCACCGGCCACCGTTATCAAAGGATTTTTTGGCCGGCAACAAACAAGTTGAAAATATATTATTAAGACCCGAAAGCGTTTATAAAAAGTTAAATATTGACTGCATACTCAATACCCGCGTGGAGGGTATCCATAGGGCCGAAAAAAAATTATTGCTAAATGACGGAAAAACATTAGCTTACAGTAAATTGGCCTTAACGCTCGGCGCTCGCGCTCGCACAGTACCTATTCCAGGCGCCGATAAGCAAGGCGTGTTTTATTTGCGCACTGTCGATGACATTGAAGCTATTCGCCCGCTTGTAGCAAAGGGTAAAAAAGCAGTGATTGTGGGTGGCGGCTATATTGGTCTTGAGACAGCCGCATCACTGCGTAAGTTGGAGGTCGAGGTGACCGTTATTGAGATGATGCCTCGCATTTTGCAGCGCGTGACGGCTCCTGTCATTTCAGAGTTTTATAGGCGCGTTCATACCGAAGAGGGCGTTAGCATTATTACCGATGCGGCGGTGAGCGAAATCAGCGGTGAGGAATGGGTAACGGGCGTCACTTGTAAAAATGGGATGAGCCTGCCCGCTGACTTTGTCATTATTGGCGCAGGTGTCTTGCCTAATGTCGAGTTGGCGCAAGAGGCTGACCTGGCGGTAGAAAATGGCATTGTGGTGGATGAATATGCCACCACATCAGACCCCAATATCGTGGCTGCTGGCGATTGTACCTGGCACCGCAACCCACTTTATGATCGTTGGCTACGGCTTGAATCAGTGCAGAATGCTACTGATCAGGCGAGAGTGGCTGGAGCCACTGTGTGTGGTAATAAAGAAACTTATAATCAGCTGCCTTGGTTTTGGTCTGACCAATACGACATAAAGCTACAAATTGCAGGGTTGTCGCAAGGTTTTGACAATATTGTGATTCGTGGTGACATCACCCAAGGGCGAAAATTTGCTGCGTTCTATTTTCATCAAGATGCGCTACTCGCCGTTGATGCGGTGAACATGCCTATGGCTTTTATGGTGGGTAAGCGGTTGTTGTTGGAGGGTCGAACAGTAAGCAAAGCGGTGCTAGCTGATGAAGCGGTGAATCTGAAGTCTATTTTTTCATAGTGGGATCGTCTTTCGACAGTCATTGCAGCACTGGGCATTGTTATAACAGCCTTCTTAACAAGGCGTAGGCTAGGTTGACCGGTCAATAATAATAAACGCTGTGCGATTAATATAATGTTAGTTACAAACAACTCGCATAGGCATTCCTTTAAGTTAAAAGTTATACTTGTCATCGAAATAACTATTCAATAAAAAAGAGTTGTAAATGAGTATGCTTAGCGCTGCGCAGTGGTCGACCTTGTGGTCGCGTAAAACTATCACCACGCTAGAAAGCCTGTTTCCAGAGAATTACGATTTAAATATTGCAGAATTTTGGCAGCAATTGCTTGTTGATGATTGCCAAACAGTTGTGGATTTAGCTTGTGGTAATGGTGCACTGAGCTGGCTGGTGAGCGAATACCTAGAAAAAACCAGCGTAAAAGCTCAAGTGATTGGCTTAGATGCGGCCTCGATTGATCCCTTTACTACATTGAAAAAAGACCCAAAAGCTTATCCTAGGGTGAAATTCGTGGGTGACTTGCCTATGGAGAATTTGCCCTTTGATTCGGGCTCTGTTGATATTGTTGTGAGTCAATACGGGCTGGAGTATGCCAACTTGCCACAAGCTATTAGTGAAATTGCGCGGGTGTTAAAGCCTAGAGGTAAGATGGGTTTTATAGTGCACAACAAAGAATCGACGGTTGTAAAGGGTTCGACGCAATTTAGTCAAGAGCACAAAATAATTTTAAATGAAATTCGAATCCACGAGCTTTTTTTACAGCTCGATCAATTAATAGGAAAAAATAAAGAGTTTAGTAAAATTTCAGGCAAGCCAAAAATAAAGAAACAGATGATAGCGATTAACGCTGCTTCAGATCGTATACAAAAAATCATAGCGGTTGTGTCGCCTGAGTCTGAGATTCAGCGTTATTGCATACCTATGTTTAATGCTTTTTCTGAGGCTTCAATCAATAAGGGGGTTAATAGAAGGCGGGTAGTGCAAGCCTCTATTGATGGGTTGGCAGACTATATTAATCGTATTGAAGACTTACAGGCTGCTGCGTTGTCGGTTAACGATATCGCGGCGTTGGTCAGCCTTATAGAAAAAGAGGGATTTAAGGTGACTGAAAATCGAGTCATTGGCTATAAAAAAAGTAGCAACATTGGCACGGCTCTAGTCGCAACACGTTAGCGATGTCTTTTTTTTGGCAGATAGATTTTATAAGCGATTGGGTTTATTAAAGCGCGGTATTAAAAGGCTGAAACGTTTGTTCAACCTTAAATACAAAGAGTTTTATGAAAAGGGTTTATTTATGCATTATTTTTCTCCATTACTGCCGTTTGTCGCCGGTTGGGTTTTGCTACTTTTTTCAGCAAGCTTGGCTTCAATAGGTTTAATTAATGGGGTGCTGCAATTGATTTTGTTTGCTTTGGTGGTGTGTCTACCTATTTGGCGCACAGGCCGTATGTCGTATGTCGATATAGGCTGGCCATGGGGGCTGGTATTGATAGGGGTTTTAACTTGGTTGCTTAGCCCCGGCGACGAGCTTCGTGTGGCCGTGGTTAGTTTGGCCTATATTTTTGCCGGTGGCCGCATGGGTTTAGGTGCAGTAAAAATGTGGCAGCAGGGGTTTCTTAAACGAGAGTTTCCTCGTTATGAGTACCAAAAGCAACGATGGGCCACCGCGGGTAAAACTAATACTGCGCTAGCGATGCAAGTAGAGGGTATGGTGCAGGGTTTGGCTAATGCATCTTTCCTTGCGTTGCCGGCTTTCGTTATTGCCACCAACCCTAACGCTGCCATCTCAATGTTTGAAGTGCTTGGGCTGTTGGTTTGGTTGGCTGCCTTTGTGATGGAGTCAATTGCCGATACGCAAAAATTGGCTTTTTTACGTGAAATGAAAAAAACCGGTCAAAAAAATCAAGTTTGTAATGTCGGGCTGTGGGGTTATAGCCGGCACCCTAATTACTTTGCCGAGTGGATGGTTTGGAACGGGTTGCTTATTGCAGCTATTCCCTCATGGTTGGCGCTTTATCAGGCAGAATCGTTGCTTATCTGGCTCTTGCTGGGTGGTGCGTTGCTGAGCGTCTCTCGTTTTATGTACACCACCTTGGTACATTACACCGGAGCGGTCCCGTCTGAGCATTATTCGGTGCAAAAACGACCAGAATATAAAGCGTATCAGCAAACAACCAATAGGTTTTTTCCAGGCCCAAAAAAATAATGGCTGTTTGGTTCTCTCACTTACGTAATTTCGTCCTTTATGTTGGGCTGAGCAGTTGCTGCTTCATTCGTTGCTATACTAAAGAGCTGTATCGCTTTATTTAGGTAATGGCGCCCTGTAACTATCTGTGACTACGCGATGAAAGTTAATCAATTTCCAAAACACAACATTGAAGAGTCATTAGCCGGCTCTGAATTAGAGCTGGTTGATCGCAGTGATTTCGTTGATACGATGTCGCGCGTTGCCAACAGCGTTAATGTGGTCACAACCAGTGGCTCTGGAGGCGAGGTTGGCGTCACAGTGAGTGCAGCAACATCCGTGACCGCAGAGCCACCGACATTACTCGTGTGCATTCATGAGCAGAGCAAGGCCGCTGCGGCCATCCTTGAAAATGGGGTCTTTTGTTTAAATGTACTCCAGTCGGCGCAGCAGCACTATGCTGAGCTTTTTGCGGGGCTGACTGCTGGCAGTACCGAGGATCGTTTTAATAAGGCGGACTGGACACAGCTAAAAACGGGGGCCCCTGCGCTTAAGAATGGGTTGGCCGTGTTTGATTGTAGGCTCGATGCCGTGTTGAAGGAAGGCACCCACTATATTTTTGTCGGTCAGGTGGTTGCAACTAATAAAGGCAGTGGCGTACCGCTTATTTATTCTCAGCGAGCTTATGCTCAACCTGCATGGCTGAATGAGCGCATTCCAGAGTAGCTCTTTACGCAATAAGTTCATCGATCCGGCATTGAGCAATAAACTTGAATAACACTCCAGAACCTCTCGCTAACAAGCCAAGCTTCCCATGGCGAAAAGCACTCTATACGGCTGCTTTAGCGTTGCTCATACCGTTAATTATTTTGGCTGTTTTTGTAGAAGATCCTATTGAACTCATTCTTGGTTACGGGCAGTTCTTTTTGCTTGGGCTTGCTGGCGCTATTGTGGCTAATTCAACGGGCGCAGGTGGCGGAGTTGTGTTCATACCGGCGTTTACATCGATGGGAGTCGTTGGGGTCTCGGCGCTGGGTACGAGTTTGGCGATTCAAAGTTTTGGTATGACGGCCGGCAGTATTTCGTGGCTGCACTCTATTCATACACACCAACACGGCGGTAAGCAGGCGGTTAAATTAACTCATCGTCTGCTTTTACTTGCTGGCTTGTCGTCTGTTGCGGGTATGTTGAGTGCACAGTACTTATTTGCAGCCCCTACTTGGCCGGTCGACGCCATTTTTAAAGTGTTCTCTATTATTTTTGGTTTAGTGTTGTTGTTTACCATATTGCAACGCAAGGCGCAGAGTCACACGCATTACTCGCTGCGCCGGCGTGATCAACCCCTTATAGCGCTAGTGTGTTTTTTTGGTGGTGTGATCACCAGCTGGATTTCGGTGGGTTCTGGCGAGTGGCTAGCCATACTATTATTTTTTTTGGGTTATCCCACCATGGTTGTGGTTTGTGTGGCCGTGTGCATTTCGTCAATGACCGTGCTGGTGGGGCTTCCTTATCACATTTGGGTCGTCGACAGCGTGTCATGGAAAATACTGCTATTCGCCGCGCCAGCTGCGGTGGTGGGAGGCAGCATTGCTCGCTTATTGGCTCAGCGTTTAGGGCCGGTAAGGTTAAAAACATTCTTTGCGGTTTGGGTGCTGGCCACAGGACTAGCTATGTAACTAGCTGTGAGCCGCAACTAGCTGTGAGCCGTAACTAGCTGTAAATCGCAACCAGCTATGTATCGTGCAAGTTGGCAAGCTCGATGCACTGCTGCATAACAAACTATCTCGGGTTTTATGTAGATTAAGGCTTTTGATTGGAATAATATTATTGCGTATATAAGTATTGTCCGCTAATAACTCGGCGGCTAATACTACCGCGTTTAAAAATACAGGATAACTAGGTTTATGCCAGCTAAAAAAATAAAAGAGTGGGAAGGCGTAACAAAAGAGATTTTTAAAAAAGAAATCATCCCCATGGGCGAGCCTGCTGTCTTTAGAGGCTTTGTAAAAGACTGGGCAATGGTCAAAAAAAGTAAAGAATCCGACCGTGCGGTGAGTCACTATGTAAAAAGTTTTGACCGTGGCGAGCCAGCTAGCACACTGCGTGCAGCCCCGGATATAAACGGCAAGTTTTTTTATAAAGACGATATGCAGGGGCTCAATTTTGAGCAAAAGCAAGAAACTCTGAGTGAGTCGCTCGATGAAATATTTAAGCATCTCAATGACGATGAGCCCCCGGCGGTATTTACCGGCTCAGTGGCTATTAACAACTGTTTGCCTGGGTTACACAGGCAATTGCCCAACTCCTTGCTGAGCTCTTCGGTGGCTCCGCTTATTTGGCTGGGCAACCGTGTCACAGTGCAAACGCATTACGACCCTTACAGCAACATAGCGTGCGTGGGAGCAGGGCGGCGGCGTTTTACTCTCTTTCCGCCATCGCAAATTCATAACTTATATGTAGGTCCTATAGACTTTACTCCAGCAGGGCAGCCGGTGAGTATGGTTAAACTGCATGAACCAGACTTTATTAAGTACCCGCGCTTTAAAGAGGCTTTAGCCGCGGCAGAGTTCGCAGAGCTTGAGCCAGGCGATGCCATTTATATCCCTGAGTTGTGGTGGCACCATGTTGAGTCGTTAGAGGCTTTTAACGTGCTGGTTAATTATTGGTGGGTTAACGATCGCGTTGGGCCCGATGCACCTTATACCTGTATGATGCATGGATTAATGAGTATAAGAACGCTTCCCAAGCCAGCACGCTTGGCCTGGCGAGAACTTTTTGATCATTATGTTTTTCGGGTGAATGAAGATGCTGTTGATCACTTAGACGTGAAAAATCGCGGTATTCTTGGGAGGGTCACACCGCAAAACTATAACAATATCAAAAAACAGTTCGTCGGATTGTTTCAAAGAGACCAACCAAAAAAATAGTGTTAGGACGATTTTGTGCTGTTTGTGAGGGTGACGACTGATGCTGCCCTAATTGAAACTAGCCTTGCAGTATCGGCTCACAAACTCATCATGGACAGGCATTTTCAGAGTGGATCTTACAAAAGCTTGATGCGTGTCGTTCAAAAATAGTGTGGCTTTGTTGCTATCGACGCGGTTGATCAATGGGTCATAATTTGAAGGGGTTATACCTTGCCCGAACATCACCGCAAGCCAGCTGTCCATTTTGAATAAGTTTTCATCTTCAATAAATAAGCGCCCACGGTTTTTGAACACTGCGATGCGCTGCTGAAGGCTGGCAGGAATTTCCATATCTCTGCACTGTTGCCAAAACGGTTCATCTCTTTGATTCGCATGATAGTGCAAAATTAAAAAGTCACGAATAAGTTCATAATCTCGCGTAGCTGTCTCGTTAAACTGGTCAATTTCAGACTGATTAAATTCATCCCCAGGAAACAGGTTGAGCAATTGTGCAATAGACTCCTGAATAAGATGAATGCTAGTTGACTCTAACGGCTCCATAAAGCCAGCTGCAAGCCCGATGGCTACACAATTTTTATTCCAGAACTTTTTGCGGCGGCCCGTAGTAAATTGCAGTGGGCGTGGGTCGGCTAGTGGTTTGCCTTCTAAATTGTTTAGTAGTGTGTTGGTTGCCTCGTCTTCTGAGGTAAACTTACTGCAATAGACGTGCCCATTGCCTGTGCGATGCTGTAACGGAATTCGCCACTGCCAACCCGCGTTGTGCGCAATCGACATTGTGTAGGGTCTTGTTTTGCCTACACTCTCAGTCGGTACGGCTAGGGCTCGGTCGCAGGGTAAAAAATGTGACCAATCTTCATAGCCAGTTTTTAAAGCCTCTTCAATCAACAGGCCCCTGAACCCTGAGCAATCAATAAAAAAATCGCCCTTAATAATTTCAGAGGATTCAAGCTGAACTGATTCTATGTGGCCGTTGCTACTTCGGAACTTTACATCAATGACTTTGCCTTCAACGCGTTTAACGCCCTTAGGCTCAGAAAATTCTCGCAAAAACTTAGCATACAAGCCAGCATCTAGATGATAGGCATACCCTACTGTTGAAAGTACGGATTTCGTGTCCGCGCTGCCTTGAACAAACTTTTTTGAGCGAGCCATGAGGCTACACAGTGAATAATCAGTCCACGGGGTTGCATGGCCTTCACTTTTGGCGCGCAGCCAGTATTGGTGAAACGGAATTGAATCGAGGCTGCGGCCGTAAGTGCCAAACGGGTGGAAATAATGCTCTCCTTTGCGTTGCCAGTTATGAAATTCAATGCCCAGCTTAAACGTCGCGCCCGTTTTGCGCATAAAATCAGCTTCGTTAATGCCTAGTACTTGGTTAAAGTTGCGCATTGGGGGGATAGTTGCTTCACCAACGCCAACTGTGCCGATTTGGTCCGATTCAATCAGCGTAATGTTGTAATCGCCTTTGGGTAGCAATTTTATCATGCCTGCAGCAGTCATCCAGCCGGAGGTTCCTCCGCCCACAATGACTATGTCTTTGACGCGACCGTTATTCATATTTGTTAACCCTTAAAACAGCGATGGCTCATTTAAGCCCTGTCGCTGCTGTTCATATCAAAGCAATTAATTAACTCAGTCGATACCGCAAAATTAAATACTGTTAAACAAGCTAAGCTGTCTTTATCTAATCACGTTCCATTTATAATTAAATAAGACTATTTAAGTACGTATTCGAGAATGAAGTGGTTTATCGCAATATCTTTTGAGCAACTTTTTTATTATAGCATTCAATAAGCATGTCACTTAAAAGTGCGGTTCAGCACTTGCGATAGGCGCTCGGCTAAGAGAGCAAAAAGCGGTAATGCAAAAAGAGCGAGTTGACGTTTTACCATAAAAAAAGGCCACTCAAAGAGCGGCCTTTTTTGCGCAAGATTAAAACTACTTCTTGCGACGTACTGCTACCAGGCCAGCTAAAGCTGATCCGAACAACCAAGCGGCTGCAGGGACAGGCACTGCTGCAGCTGAATCGATTTGCAGGTTATCAAAACCTACCTCACCAGCGTTGGTTCCCACCAAAACGGCTTTGAAGTGAGTCGCCGTAGCGTCAAAAGTGTAGTTGTATGTTATGGTATTCCAGTTGCTATCGCTCTGAGCAAAATGGATATCACCAGTGTTACTTATGCCCGCGGATGCAGTCCAAGACTCCATCTTGATACCCGTAGCACCAGCACCATCACCATTGAAGTCTTTCAGATCGAAACGGATGTTCACTGAGTCACCGCCGGTGAGGCCGTAATCAGCGAGTGCGATAGGATCTTCAGCTGCGTTCGCTACGGCTACAAAGCCGCCGCCCCAACCACCACCGGTGTTACTTGCAAGACCGAAACCACCACCGTTACCACCAGTAGTTTCAAATGAAACAGTAGAACCGCCGCCGCCGTCTACAAACACTCCCATATCTGCAGTAGCGTCAAAGCTACCGTTGGGAAGGTCTACGAAAACTGCGTGTGAAGCCGCTGAAGCGGTAAGTGCTAAAATTGCTGCTGCGTTAAAAGCTTGTTTTTTCATGTTAATCATGGGTATTACTCCAGGGTTATTAAAATTATAAAAGTAGCCAAGTATTGGTACTACAAGTTTTACAAAGTTGAGAGAAGGTGGTCATCCAACACGGCCTTATCTCTCGTTCAATTCGCACACAATGCAGGGGAGCATAAATGTGGAATGTGTTCACCTAAGGCATCATGCCTTGGGTCAAACAGCCGGCCGCTAGTATAGCCACCGGCTGGTTAAAAATCAAGCAGATTTTCGCTTGCGCGCACCGGCTACACCCACCAAGCCCAGTAATCCGGCTAAACCCGCAATGGCTATTGCCGGAACAGGAATACTAACTTGCTGCGTGAGCGTGAAGTTTACGTTGTCGTAGTTAACGCCCGACGTGTCATACCCACGGTTCACGTTTTCAAAACCAAACTGCAGAATCTGACCTTCTAACGATGGGTTGGTGAGGTCCAGCTTCAGCGTATAGGAGTTCCATGTTCCCAATGCAATAGCAGTGGTGTCAAGCACGATGTTGTTGGTTGTGGCATAGCCGTTATTTGGGTCAATCGTTTTGATAAAAGCTGCCGCTGTACAGGGGCTGACGCAATTCACCCCAACAGCGCTTCCATCATCTGGTCGACGCGCATCAAAATCGAAGGTTACCGTCTTCCCTAGGTCGTCGGTTGAAATGACGCCAATCTCTTGATAAACAATGGCTTGGATCTGCCAGTCGGTGTCAACAACTGCTGTGGGGTCAACCGAAGTGTCGCAGGTATCATTGCCCGAGGCATCAAGGCCTGTTACATCGCAACGCTCGCCTTGATTGTAGTTGGCAAAAACGTTCAAGAACTGGTTACCGCTCGGATCTAGGCCGTCTACGTTGACACCAGAAAACGCACCGCCTACATTGTTAGGCGCGCCGCCAATACCCTCGTAAGAGCCGTATTGGAAATATCCGGTAGGGTCCTCTGCCGGCTTGAGCGCCGAGCCAAAAAATACCCAGCCATCATTCTCGAGCTCTAAATCGTCAGCGGTATCACCAGCGTTAGCCGGAAGCAAGCCATTGAAATCTTGAGAGAAATCTGGAATCAGGGCGAAACTAGGCACGCTGACCACTGATACGATAGTTGCGGCCGATAAAGCTTTGATACACGTAGAAAGTTTAGATTTATGCACGTTGGATCTCCATTGCTTGTTAACAATTGATTATATTTGGGGGCTTGCTTACTTATCGACCGGTTGAGGCCTTTCTTTCTTGTTGTAATCAAGCCAGAACTGATCATAGTTTGCTCACGAACGTCCAGTCCATGAGTTTACGTTCAACCGGCCATCTTGAGCGATGAATTGCATTATTGAGTTCGCATGTTGGTAATACACACCTGTTACACAAACCACGTAGCAACGCTCAGTTATTTTAAAAATTTTATAAGCTACAGTAGGTTAGCAATCGCTAGACCTTAAGTGCGTGTGTCGCAGCAATGTATCAGTGCTGCTTGTGCCTTTATTGCAGGGTTGGATTTTAATCAGTTTGGCGTTGGTGTTCAATCCCTAGTCCCTAAGCTCTGATGACTCATCCCTTAAGTAAAGCTTTTTATGCCTTTTCAAAACTTTATTTTTGCATGGGCTTACTAGCAGGGCTGCCAACAGATGTGGTCCGCATTGCTTAACAATTACGGTCTAGCGCAACAAAATAGGGAGACAGGGTGAGCGTTACCGCGTATCTGGCAAGATTCTAGGTGAACCTGCCTGAACTTGTACGGCGAGCGGTGCTTGTTGTGCGGTGGTAACGTATAAAAGGTTGAATCGTTCGCCGGCTGACTAAGGTGGGTTGCTCAGGCCGTGTTAAAGGTTTTCGGGGCTTGTGATCATTAAGGCTCTTCAACATGCTCACCTCTCACCCAGCTTACCCTCGGATCCTCCAAAAAAAACGGCCTGGTTATTCAGGGTATAATGGAAAAGGCCATAACATGGCTGTACTGCCAACCTGATTCATTTATAAGAAGCTGCGGATGTTGATCTGATCGTGAAGCGAAACACTAATAAAATTGTCGCCCGGCACACGGCTGTGCAGCCAGTGGTGATCAGCTTGTGGCTAATGCAGCTTATTTTTTGGGCTGCTCACGCCGTGATTACTTTTTTCAGCCTTACGCTTTGGTATGGAAGTGCTGAGTTGCCTTACATATTGCATGCGTTACTGCAGTCCATCGTTGGCATTTGTATAACATTCCCAATGCACTGGGTTTACCGCCGGCTTTGGAGGCGATCGATGCCCACGTTGGTTTTAGGCAGTATTTTGGTTGTTATGCTGGTATCTTTTTTAGCGACTATAATTCGCATGCAGTCGTTTATATGGATGACGATTGCCGGTGAAGAGCAGTGGGCTGATTTTGGCGGCTGGTATTTTAGTGGCTTCTTTATATTCCTGTGTTGGACGGCACTCTACTACAATATTTTGTATTACCGATTGGCCTCAGGAGAGCGTGATCGCCGGATATTGCAGGTTGAGCATGCCCGAGCCGAAAAAGTGAAGCGCTATTATGCTGAAAAGTTGGCCAGTGAGTCGCGCATGGAAATGCTTCGCTATCAGCTCAATCCACATTTTTTGTTTAATACGCTCAATGCTGTGAGCGCCTTAGTGGCGGTTAAAGAAGCGACTAAAGCGCGCGAAATGATTGATAAGCTCAGTTCTTTTTTGCGCTATTCGTTAAAGGATGAGCGTAAAGAGGCTGTAAAGTTACAAGAAGAAATTGAAGCATTAGACTTGTATTTAAGTATTGAGAAAACACGTTTTTCTGATCGGTTGAGCATTCATTACAATATAGACGAAGCCGTGTTAGATGCGCGAGTGCCCAGTTTAATCTTGCAACCATTAGCCGAAAACGCTATTAAATATGCCATTAGCCTGAGTGAACGTGGTGGCGTAATTACTGTTGCAGCAGCGAGGAAAGGCGATAATTTAGTCGTGAGCGTTACCGACGATGGCTTGGGTATCGGCGCGCTAGGTGCTGGGGTATACACTAAAAATGCGTTTAATTTTGGTGGTGTGGGCATTCAAAACATTCACGACAGGCTTGAAAATATTTATGGCCAAGACGGTTATGAAATGAATCTATATAATAAATTAGGCGAAGGTTTGAAGGTAGAGCTTATTTTTCGTTTTGAGCGCGTTGCTTAGGCGTGCTAATCGTTGAGTGTTAAAGCCTTAATGGGTCTGCGCAAAAATTTAGATATTTTATTGAGGGGCGCGCGGCGCCCAAGTAATGCAATTAACCCGTAATACAAGCAATTAGTAGTGCAATTAGTAGGATTATGGAAAAAAATAAATTAAAAGTAGTGGTGGTTGATGATGAGCCTTTGGCGCGCGAGTTATTAATAATCTTGTTAGCTGAGTACCCGAATGTTGAGGTGGTTGCCCAGTGCAAAAATGGCAGCGAGGCTGTAGGTGCGGTGCAAAGGCTCAAGCCTGATGTGATGCTGCTTGATATTCAGATGCCTGGGTTAAACGGTTTTGACGTAATTAAAGCATTAGGTGCGCATGATTTACCGCACATTGTTTTTGTCACAGCGTTTGACGAGTTCGCCATTGACGCCTTTGATGCAAACGCTATTGATTATGTACTCAAGCCTATCAGTGATGAGCGGCTTAAGCAGGCCCTGCACCGTGTGGTGCAGCACATTGACTCCGGCGCCGGCGTTAAGCCGTTACAGCAAGCGGCTATAAGTGCAGTGGTTGAGCGGGTGCGAGAAAAGCAAACCAAGCAAAAGGAGCAGGTCGATCCTGCGACGTTACCTCCGGTTGAGGTTCGCAAGTTGTCGATAAAGGATGGCGACACGGTGACCATAGTCGATGAAAACGATATTGATTGGATTGACGCGGCGGGGGACTATATGTGTGTTCATGTTAAAGGAGTAACACATATTATGCGCTCAACGCTGCATGAGTTACTGGCGCGTTTGCAGGGCGAGCAGTTTAAGCGGGTGCACCGCTCAACCATTGTTAACATTAGCCGGATTTTGCGAGTACAAAAACATACCAAGGGCGAATATTTTTTGTTTCTTGAAGGTGATGAAAAAATTAAGGTTAGTCGCCACTATAAAAGCGTAATAAAAGAATTTATCGATCAAAATCGCTAGATCGCCAGTGGTAGATGACAGTCCTTTTTTAATTTTTCTCAAGCAGGTAAGCAGCTGCGCCAATTAGACCGGGCTGCGCTTCGATAATTAAGTGGCTAGGTATAGTGCTCATAAAATGTGACATGGCGCCTTTGCTTTCAAAGCGCCGTCGAAATGCACTCTGCTGCAAAAAATCAACAAATTTCGGTAAGATTCCTCCAGCTAATACTACGCCACCGGTTGAGCCGGTGCATAGCACCTGGTCGCCAGCAGCGCTGCCCAGCAGCGCGCAAAATATTTCCATGGCTTGCTCGCAAAGTTTATCTTGGCGGCTGCATCCCAACTGCTGGATTTGTACGACCTTGCGGTTTTTGTAATCGGTAGAGCTGGCTGCAACACATAAGGCCTCATAGATTCGCTCAATTCCTGTGCCGCAAACAAAAAATTCACGATTGATGCGGCAGCCCTTATCGCGCCAGTATGAAAAAATTTGCAGTTCTTCGGTTGTTCGCGCGCTTAAACCTGCATGTCCGCCTTCAGTAGGGACGATGAGGTAGTGATCTGCGCCATCCCTGGTTGTTGCATTGGGTACTAAAAGTGCGGCGCCTAGTCCGGTGCCCGGGCCAACTACAGCAATTGGACCACTAGCTTCACCGTTAATCGGTTGGCCGATTTCGATCGTGTCTTGTGGCTTTAGTTGAGGCACCGAATAGGCTATAGCTGCAAAGTCATTGATTAAGACTGCGTGTTGAATTTTAAGGTTTTTGCGAATGGTGTCGGTTGAAAACTCCCAATCGGTGTTGGTCATTTTGACCTTGTGATTGATGATAGGGCCGGCAATAGCTAGGCAGCAGGCGCTAATACTTATGTCGCCAGACTGCAGTTTCGGGCGCAGGTAAACACCAATAACATGGTCTAGATCTTCGTAGTCTCGAAGCGAGAATTTTTCAATGAAGTTGACCTCAGTCGAGTTGGCCGCGCACAAGCCAAAACGGACATTGGTGCCGCCGAGGTCGCCGACTAGATTGTAGAGTTCTGGCATGGGGTGATGATTCCGTGAGTGTGTTTGGCCTAGATCGTAAAGCGCTGCCAAAGCAACCAAGCGTGATTTGAGACGGCTTTGATGAATTTCGCGTTATATGCACGCCGGTTTGGGCCGCTATTTTTCTAACGACAAGGCATTCTGCGGCGGTATCTTATAGGTTTTTACTGAGCGGCGAAATACAATATAGCCGTTTTAATCGAGCCAATGTTGCGATAAAGAGAGGTTTTAGTGCGATGAATTGCGTTTGGGTAGCAAGACTACCTAAAACAGTACTAACGATGCCTCGTGCCAATAATATACTATACGCGCAATCATTTTATGGCATTGTTAATAGGTATCTCCCGCGTTAATGGGGGCAATTATCTGTTGAGAGCTGAGCGGTACAGTCCTCCAGCTTCAAAAAATTTATTGGTTGGGTGTTTCGCGCGCGTTGTGGCGCAAAGCTATCCCGTTTTGTAACACTTTTGTAATCACTTGAATGAAGAATTATGGCTTGTGACATTATTATTATTGGCGGCGAAGGTGATCTCGCTTTTAGAAAATTATACCCGGCGCTATTCAGTCTCGATTGTGAAGGTTTGCTTGCTGAAAGCATAAAAATCATTGCTTTTGCGCGTGGTAAATATGATGCCGATGCATTTTACGCGGCTGTTCGGCTTGGCATTGAGAACAGTGACTATACGGCAAAAATTCAAACAGCCGATTGGGAACGCTTTACCGAGCGGCTTATACAATTTGTGGGTGACGCAACGAGTGCGGCCTCTTTTGTAAAGATGCAGGGTCTTCTTAAGAATGAAGAGCGGGTGATTTATTTATCGACACCGCCGTCTATTTTCTCGCCTATTTGTCTTGCTTTGGACGAGGCAGGTTTAGTTGAACCGAGCACTCGCATTGTTATTGAAAAACCTTTGGGTGAGTCTCAAGCCAGCTTTGAGCAAATTGACGAGCATGTGCAGGCGGTTTTTGAAGAGCATCAGATCTACCGTATCGATCACTACCTTGGCAAAGAGACAGTACAAAATTTATTGGCCCTGCGCTTTGCTAACGTTTTGTTTGAGCCGTTGTGGAACAGAAACTACATTGACCATGTGCAAATTACCGTGGCAGAGCAAGTGGGCGTAGGCGGGCGCTGGAGTTTTTACGATAGTGCCGGCGCGCTTCGAGATATGGTGCAAAATCATATGTTGCAGCTGTTGTGCTTGGTGACTATGGAGCCGCCTGCGAAAAACACCCCTGACTTTGTTCGCGATGAAAAGCTCAAAATTCTGCGCTGTTTGAGGCCTATTGAACGCAATGATGTTAACCATGTCACCGTTCGTGGTCAGTATGCTAAAGGTCAAATTCAGCAGGGTGATGCACCGGGCTATTTGGAAGAGGCCGATGCTAAAGGCAATGCTTCTAGCACAGAAACCTTTGTTGCTATAAAAGCCGAAATTGAAAATTCGCGCTGGAATGGTGTGCCGTTTTATCTACGTACGGGTAAACGAATGCGCGAGCGTTATTCGGAAATTATGATTCAGTTTAAACCGGTAGTGCATCGTTTTTTTGACTCAAACAGCGGCCGACTGACTGACAATCAGCTGATCATACGCTTGCAGCCCAATGAAGGTATTGAAATGAAGCTTGTGCACAAAGTGCCAGGGCTGACTGAGAATACCCGACTAAAAAGTGTGGGTTTAGATTTATCGTTTGACAAGGCTTTTGGCGATCATCGCTCGCCCAGTGCATACGAGCGCCTCATTCTCGATGTTATTCGCTCCGACCAAACGTTGTTTATGCGTTCTGATGAGCTTTTAGCTGCGTGGGAATGGATCGACCGTATTATTGATGGCTGGGAGCAAACCGGCAAGCAGATTGCACAATATGCCGCAGGCAGCTGGGGTCCATCGGAGTCGGTTGATTTGCTAGCACGCGACAGGCGGCGCTGGTTCGATTATGACGACAACCGCTAGGCTTTCTTGCTGCTATAGCAGTGTATGTTATAGCAAAGCTTGGTAATACATTCTGGTCTGGCTTAATACTGTAAAGAGTGGCGGGCTACTTTTTTAATACATTAATCTGCGTAATTAAACTGTGAAAAAAAATATCTTTGCAACGCACGATGCTCTTGCCAGCGAGCTGGCAACTGAAGTCGCACAGCGCTTGTCGCGCGCTATAGAAACAAAGGGCCATGCTAGTGTAGCTTTTTCTGGGGGTAGCACGCCTAAATTGTTCTTTAGTAAATTGGCCGAGCATTCGCTTAATTGGGCGGCGGTTCATGTCACGTTAGTTGATGAACGCTGTGTCGATTTTGATAACGAGCGCTCTAACGCTAGGCTTCTGCATCAAAATTTGCTGAGCAAATTATCTAGCCAGCCGGTTTTTCATACCTTGTATAAAGGTGAAGAGAGTGTGGCCCAGCTCAATGAGCGTTTAGCTGAATTGCCACGGCCTTTTGATTGTG
>Ga0209533_1000852_pt1 | contig 29107 bp, 29 predicted proteins | sample COG_04_FD_184748 | JGI IMG/M metagenome (GOLD analysis project Ga0209533, IMG submission 184748) | Pelagic Microbial community sample from North Sea - COGITO 998_met_04 (SPAdes) (version 2) | ecosystem: Environmental > Aquatic > Marine > Neritic zone/Coastal water | place: Helgoland, sampling...
TCTTGCAGGGCAGACTTCCCTGCAAGATAGCTTAGAGCTATTGGACCAACCTTTACCCGAGCATGCCGATCTGCAAATTGCTGAGCGGATGCCCTTTAATCAAAACATCAGAATTGAAAGTCTTGGATTTCGCTACAATGCTGGGTTGCCTGACGTTTTAAGGCAACTGAGTATCAACATCCCCAAAGGCAGTCGAGTCGGTTTCATCGGCACCACCGGTAGCGGTAAAAGTACTCTGCTTGACATAGTTATGGGGCTGTTGCAGCCTACCGAAGGCACAATGAAGATAGATGGCCAAGTCGTCACTGTTGAAAATAAACGGGCATGGCAAGCGCATATAGCGCATGTACCCCAATCGATTTTTCTTGCCGACAGCACTATCGAAGAAAACATCGCCTTTGGCGTGCCCAAAGGGCAAATCGACCGTCAGCGAGTCAGGCATGCCGCTCAACAGGCGCAAATCGCTGACAGCATCGATACATGGCCTGAAAAGTATAAAACTATTGTTGGCGAACGTGGGGTCAGACTTTCTGGTGGTCAGCGCCAGCGCATCGGCATCGCCCGTGCCCTCTACAAACAGGCTGACGTTATCATTTTCGATGAAGCCACTAGCGCACTGGACAGTGAAACCGAACAAGCTGTCATGCAGGCCATTGAGAGTCTAAGTCAAGACCTTACTTTGCTTATCATCGCCCACCGCCTTACAACCGTCAGGACCTGTTCTCAGATCGTTGAACTGGAGGAGGGCACGGTAAAGCGTATCGGCACCTATCAAAGCATCGTGAATCAATCTGAATCGGCACTAAAACAGAACAAGGACAGTCCAGACCATGCTATCTAACTCCTCGATCCTAATTACCGGTGGCACCGGTTCGTTTGGCCACACGTTCGTACCTATGACTTTGGCGAAATACAATCCGCGTCGTCTGGTCATTTACTCTAGAGATGAAATGAAGCAGTGGGAAATGGCCAAGCTTTATGGTGGCGACGAACGTGTACGTTTTTTTATTGGCGATGTGCGCGACAAAGATCGCCTTGAACGGGCGCTGAATGGAATAGACTATGTCGTCCATGCCGCCGCGACAAAGATTGTACCCACGGCGGAATACAATCCATTTGAATGCGTAAAGACCAACGTGATAGGTGCCATGAATCTCATTGACGCCTGTATTGACCAAGGGGTGAAACGCGTTGTGGCACTCTCGACCGACAAGGCTAGTAGCCCGGCCAATCTATACGGCGCCACCAAGCTTACTTCTGATAAGCTGTTTATCGCCGGCAATTCTTACTCCGGTGATGATGCAGCACGCTTTGCGGTGGTGCGCTATGGTAATGTCATGGGTTCGCGTGGGTCGGTCATTCCATTTTTCATGTCGCAAGCGGCCACTGGTGTTTTGCCTATTACCGATGCCCGTATGACTCGCTTTATGATCACCCTTGAACAAGGTGTTGATCTGGTCTGGCATGCCTTTGAGGATATGATTGGTGGCGAAATCTATGTCAAAAAAATCCCGTCTATGAAGGTTACCGATACCGCGCTGGCTATTGCACCGGAGGCCAGCCAGGAAATCGTAGGCATTCGTCCGGGAGAAAAGTTGCACGAACAAATGATTGGCCCTGAAGACGCGCCACATACCTACGAATATGCTAAATATTTCAAAGTGCTGCCCGCTATACACAACTGGAGCCAGGACCCTGCGCGCATTAACGGCGGGCAATTGGTGCCAGATAATTTCACCTACAGCTCAGATAACAACAAGGAATGGATGAGTATCGCCAGCTTGCAGGCTTGGATAGAAGAAAATCGCGAGAATATAGGCAAAATCTGATGGGTACTATCCCTTATGGTAGGCAAGACATCAATCAAGCAGACATTGATTCAGTCGTCGAAGTCTTATGCTCTGATTTCCTCACCCAAGGCCCGGCTGTTCCGGCCTTTGAAAGCGCAATCGCTGGCTATTGCAGTGCACAGTACGCAGTCGCTGCGAACAGTGCAACCAGTGCCCTGCACATAGCATGCCTAGCGTTAGAAGTTGGCAAAGGCGATATCGTTTGGACCTCTCCAATCACCTTCGTCGCCACTGCAAACTGCGCATTGTATTGCGGTGCAACTATTGATTTTGTTGATATTGATCCGCATACATACAATCTTAGCGTCGAAAGACTGGCAGAAAAGCTAGTCGTAGCTAAACAGAAGGGCAAGTTACCCAAAGTTGTTATCCCTGTTCATTTGTGTGGTCAATCCTGCGATATGGCAGGCATCTATGCGCTCGGCCAGCAATACGGTTTCAAAATTATAGAAGACGCTTCCCACGGTATCGGCGGGACATATAAGAATGAGCCTGTGGGGAGTTGTCGGTATAGCGACATAACGGTCTTTAGCTTCCATCCAGTTAAGATTATCACGACAGCTGAGGGAGGTATGGCAGCAACAAACGAGGCTGCGTTGGCGAGAAAAATGCAGTTATATCGTAGTCATGGTACAACGAACATCATCTCAGAATTTAGTCCTCGTTCAAAAGATGAGATATGGAATTATCAACAGATAGACTTAGGGTTCAACTATCGAATGACCGATATGCAAGCCGCTTTGGGGTTGAGTCAAATTCGGCGATTGGATAGCTTTGTTGAAAAACGTTGCGATATTGCGCAACGCTACGACAGTGAATTAAGCAACCTACCTATTGTCACGCCTTGGCAGCACCCAGATAGTAATTCGGCTTATCATCTCTACCCGATACGAATCCAGCAGGAGAAAAGCGGTAAAACCCAGCGGCAAGTTTATGACGACCTGCAAGCGCATGGTATCAATGTTAATCTGCACTACATACCGGTTTACCGCCAGCCTTATTACGAAGCGATGGGGTTCAAATTGGGCTACTGTCCAGAGAGTGAGCATTATCATAAGGAGTCTCTGAGCATTCCCATGTACCCAACCCTGACGGATGCTGAGCAGACCAAGGTCATTAGGGTATTGCATGAGGCGTTATTGTGAGACTTTCTGTTCTAGCTTGCTTCAAAAAAGGCGGAAGTACCAAGAGGATTTAGGTCAAAAAGAAAAAAATTATTTAGAGATGAAGGGCGCGTGGTTTTGCATCAATAGATGTGCAATTCCGCAGGATTGGAAGGTCTACGGACCTCTGGCTGAATGTCATTCTGACGCCGTTTGTATGATGCATAAGTCACGGCATCATATTGTAGTTCGCTATAATCATGGACTAGATGGATAGATGTTGAATACAATATTTTTTGAGTGCCGTAACGGCCTAAACGCGTGAGTCGTCTCGGTTTAGGTACAGTCCAATTCGGTCTGCCATATGGTATCGCGAATCAAGCAGGTCAGGTCAGCCGTCTAGAAGCAAATGCGATGCTAAAATTGGCTGCAGCAAATGGCATTGATACCCTCGATACAGCAATCGCCTACGGTGATAGCGAAGCTTGCCTCGGAGAACTGGGCACCCAAGGTTTTAAGGTGGTGACCAAGTTACCGGCAGTGCCAGATGATTGTTCTGAAGTTAGTGATTGGGTTAAGCAACAGGTTGATGCGTCGTTATTACGTTTAGGTGTTACTTCGGTCTATGGTTTGTTGCTACACCGGTCTGAGCAATTGTTAGGCACGAATGGGGCTACGCTTTATCGAGCTCTCGAAATATTGAAGGACAATGGCCAAGTACAGAAGTTTGGTGTTTCGATATACTCGCCCAACGAATTGGACGCACTGATACCCAAATTTAGTTTTGATTTGGTGCAAGCACCATTCAACCTCCTCGATCGCCGTCTTTACCACTCAGGTTGGTTGCAGCGCTTGAAAGATAGCAACATAGAAGTGCATACGCGATCGGTCTTCCTGCAAGGTTTGTTAATAATGCCGAGAACCGATATTCCTGCTAAATTCAAATCTTGGAGTGTCTTGTGGGATCTGTGGCATGGGTGGCTCGCAGAGTGCGGAGCTTCGTCTGTGCAGGCTTGTTTGAGCTTCCCACTTTCGTTTCCTGAAATAGATCGGGTAGTTGTAGGTGCTGATAGCGTGAGCCAATTGGCGCAGTTGCTCAGTGCAACTAATAGCCCGCCAGTAATTGACTTCCCTGACATGCAGTGTCGAGATGAAAATCTAATCAATCCTGCTTTATGGCCCACATTATGAAGATTGCTGCTCTCGTCCAGGCACGCATGGGTTCTACGCGCCTACCGAACAAGGTGATGAAACCCATAGGTGGCGTTCCTATGATTGAGTTGCTTTTGACACGGTTGGCGCGTGCTAAAGAAATCAATCAAATTATTGTTGCGACATCAGTCGATGAGCGTAATTTACCTTTAGTTGAACATGTGAGTAAGTTGGGCTTTTGTTGCGAGCAGGGTAGCGAAAATGACGTGCTTGACCGCTATCTAAAAGCCGCCGAAAAACATCGTGTTGACGTTGTGGTTCGCATTACTGGAGACTGCCCGTTGGTTGACCCAGACTTGGTTGATGAGGTTGTTCGTGGTTTCAAGGCAACTGGCGTGGACTATTTCAGCAACACTAACCCGCCGACCTACCCCGATGGTTTGGACATTGAGGTATTCACTTTCAAGGCATTAGTCCAAGCAAGCCAGGAAGCTAGTGATCCGTTTGAAAAGGAACACGTTACTCCATACCTACGCAAACCCGGCAAGTTTAAAATCGAAAGCATGCAGCATTCAGAAAACTTCTCTACATTTCGCTGGACGGTTGATGAGCCCGCAGACTTCTTGGTGATAGAAAAAGTATTTCAGTATTTCAAACCCCGTATCGACTTCACTTGGGCGGAGGTGCTTAGTTTGCAGTTAAAGCAACCAGAGCTATTTCGCAGCAATCAACATCTAGTTCGCAACGAAGGAGCCGCAATGGGCACTGGACAAAAACTCTGGAAACGTGCCAAGCAAGTTATTCCTGGCGGTAATATGCTGCTTTCAAAGCGTCCTGAAATGTTTCTTCCTGATCAGTGGCCCGCCTACTTCAGCAAAGCAAAGGGCTGCAAAGTCTGGGATTTAGATAGTAATGAATACACCGATATGAGCATTATGGGTATTGGTACTAACATTTTAGGTTATGGCCATCCCGAGGTCGACGCTGCTGTCCAGCAAGCAGTGACCTCCGGAAATATGTCGACTTTTAATTGTCCGGAGGAGGTTTATTTAGCCGAAAGACTGATTGAGCTTCATCCTTGGGCTGATATGGTACGTTTTGCTCGTACTGGCGGTGAAGCGAATGCGATAGCTATTCGCATTGCAAGAGCGGCAAGTGGTAAAGAAAAGGTAGCTGTTTGTGGTTATCACGGTTGGCACGACTGGTATCTTGCGGCGAATCTTGGTGATGATGAAAGCTTGTCAGGGCACCTTTTACCAGGTCTAGCTCCTAATGGTGTTCCAAAAGCTCTGCGTGGAACTGTATATCCTTTCAACTATAACAATTACTCAGAGTTAGAGACCCTCGTAGATACCCATGATATCGGTGTGATTAAAATGGAAGTCGTTCGTAATATGGGGCCTGAGGATGACTTTCTGCATAAAGTGAGAAATCTGGCTACCAAGAAAGGAATAGTTCTGATTTTTGATGAATGCACTTCGGGCTTTCGTGAAACTTTTGGCGGCCTTCATAAGAAGTATGGTGTGGAACCTGATATGGCTATGTTCGGTAAAGCCTTAGGGAATGGTTATAGCATAACAGCAACAATAGGAACACGAGCAGTAATGCAAGCAGCACAAAACACCTTTATCAGCAGTACATTTTGGACAGAGCGCATAGGTCCAGTGGCTGCTTTGAAAACATTGGAGGTGATGGAGCAATCAAAATCTTGGGAAGTAATTACTCAGACAGGTGCTGAAATTAGGCGACGATGGCAAGAGTTGGCGGACAAACATGAGCTGCAAATAGAACATTGGGGTTTGTATGCGTTAACTGGTTATACATTTTTGTCCTCTAATTCAGCCTCTTATAAAACACTTATAACTCAAGAGATGTTGTCATCAGGATATCTGGCGGCAAACAGCGTCTACGTTTGTACTGAACATACCCCCGAGATAGTAGACCAATACTTCTCTTTATTAGACCCGATATTTGCTTTAATCAAGAAGTGTGAGGAAGGTCTGGATATTACGACCCTTCTGAAGGGGCCAGTATGTCATGGTGGATTCAAGCGTCTTAATTGAGTAATCAATAGTGAGAATAGCATTCCGCACGGATGCCAGCAGCGAAATAGGAACGGGGCATTTTATGAGATGTCTCGCGTTGGCCGATGCCCTAAAGCAAGGCGGAGCAATAGTGCGTTTCGTATGCAGACACCTGCCTGTCAATTTCCAGGAGACATTGGTAACCCATGGGCATGAATTGTGCCTTATTGGAAATTTCGCTAGCAATACTCGAACTGACTCTAACGAGCGCCCAGCATGGCTGGGGGTATCACAAGCGCAAGACGCATCGGATACAGTACAGGCGTTAGGGGGTTTAGTTTGGCGTTGGATGATAATTGACCACTACGCTTTGGACATCGAATGGGAGGGATTAATACGTAATTCTGTAAGGAAAATTATGGTCATTGATGACTTGGCAGATCGCTTGCACGATTGCGACGTATTGCTTGATCAAAATGTATATAGTGATTTTAGCACTCGGTATTCTGGCAAAGTTCCAGCCAACACAAGACTTCTCTTAGGCCCAAAGTTTGCGCTACTTCGAGAAGAGTTTCGATTGTTGCGAAAAGAATGTGTTTCGCGACGCACCAATATTAAGCGAGCTTTTGTTTTTCTAGGTGGTGTGGATGTAAACAATTATACCTCCAAGGTTATCTCTGCTTTATCTCCGATGCATCTTGAGCATGTAGATGTTGTGATCGGTGTAAATCATCCTGAGATAAATGAAATAAAATTAAAATGTCGGGAAGTTGGTTTTACTTGCCATATTCAGACTGACCATATTGGGAAATTGATGAGCGCTGCTGATTTGGCGATCGGTGCTGGGGGGTCTGCCGGCCTCGAACGTTGCTGCTTAGGATTACCTGCCCTGATTTTTGTAATTGCAGCCAATCAGAAAATTGCTGCAGAAGAACTATCGAGGCTTGGAGTAGTGGTACTCGGCAATACTGAAGACGTTCAATTGAGTGTAAAAAATGTACTCGAAGTTCTAAACGAACCTCATAGATATAGTGCCATGTCTAATGCGGCGGCGAGGCTTGTTGACGGGGATGGTGTGGTCCGCGTGTGTGAATTCCTCTCAGGAGAGTATTAATATGGTGAAGGCTATACTTAGGGAGGTCATTGACTCTGATCTCGGTATGATACTTGATTGGCGAAATGCGGAAGCAGTTAGAAAGAACATGTATACCAACCACCTAATATCTGTTGAAGAGCATAGAAATTGGTGGGAGAGAGAGCGTGTTAACGAACGTACCAGAGTGTTAATTTGTCAGCTTGATTTGATTGATGTCGGAGTAGTCACATTCACTAATTACTCAGGCGTGGGTGGGGTCGCTTCATGGGCATTTTACTCCAGCGGGCAACGAGGGGTAGGGGCCGCTATGGAGCGAGCTGCGATGGACTATGCCTTTGATATTCTTGAAGTGCGAAAGCTTGAGTGTGAAGTTCTCGACTTTAATAGCGCCGTTATCAAATTCCACTTAAAGCATGGCTTCTGTGAAGAAGGTGTTTTTCGAGATGCCTATCTTCGAGAAGGGAAGTTATACGATATACACAGGCTTGCGATTAGGGCTGAAGATTGGACCAAAATAGTCAGGCCCGCTCTGGATAAAAGAGCTAACAGTGAATCCACTCAAGAAGATTATTCTGGGCGTCGTTTTGAAAAAAAACTAGTAATTGACAGTGCCAGTGTAGATCTGTTTTCGAAAGCAGTGGGCGATTTCAATCCGGTTCATCTCGACGATAATGCAGCCAACTCTATGGGTTTTGCTAAGCGCATATCACACGGTATGCTGGTAGGTAGTTTGTTTTCGGGATTTTTTGCCAGTGAGTTCCCAGGGCCTGGCACTATATATGTTAAGCAAGATCTGAGTTTTCATTCGCCAATTTTTGTCGGCCAAGCGGTAGAACTTAAATTGTTCGTGTTAAACCATCTAGGGCGCAAATTGGTTGTTGAGACGCAGGTGTTTGATGAAGGTACATTATGTGTGTCGGGTCAGGCGACCCTGCTGACCCCCAAAAAATCTTGATTTTGGAGTGTGTAAGATGAAATACAAGTCTGAGGTGATGATAGGGTCGCGTGAAATCGGCCGTAACAGTAGCCCATTTATCATCGCGGAAATGTCTGGAAATCATAATCAATCCTTAGAGCGAGCTTTGGAAATTGTAGATTCTGCGGCAAAGACTGGAGCACATGCTCTGAAACTCCAAACATACACCCCGGACACTATGACTCTTGACTTACAAGAGGGGGAATTTTTTATAAAAGATAAAGATAGCCTTTGGACAGGCAAGACGCTTTATGCTTTGTATGGCGAAGCTTATACTCCTTGGGAATGGCATAAGCCCATTTTTGATCGTGCACGTGAGTTAGGTATGATCCCTTTCAGTACGCCATTCGACGATACAGCGGTAGATTTTCTGGAGGAGCTCGATGTTGATTGTTACAAAATCGCCTCGTTTGAAAATACTGATTTGAGTTTGATTCGCCGCGTTGCCGCGACAGGAAAACCGATGATAATCTCGACCGGCATGGCTACGATTGCGGAACTGGATGACACTGTGCGCACAGCCCGCGATGCGGGCTGTAAAGATCTTATTTTGCTCAAATGCACTAGTACTTACCCTGCCACGGCTAACAATACCAACATTTTGACAATTCCCCACATGCGAGAATTGTTTCGCTGCGAAGTTGGCTTATCAGACCATACTATGGGTGTTGGTGTATCGGTTGCCAGTGTAGCGTTAGGAGCGACAGTCATTGAGAAACACTTCACCCTTAATCGAGCGGATGGCGGAGTGGACAGCACGTTTTCCATGGAGCCTGCAGAGATGTCACAACTGGTTGTAGAAACTGAGAGTGCTTGGCAAGCGTTAGGCCAGATAAGCTATGGGGCAACCGAGGCTGAGAAAAAGTCGCTTGCCTTTCGTAGGTCGCTGTATGTCGTTGAGGATATAGAGGCAGGGGATGTGTTAACAGCAAGCAATGTGAGGGCGATTCGTCCCGGGCTAGGTCTACCAACTAAGTATATGGATATCGTTCTTGGAAAGTCTGTGACACGGAACGTCTCCCGTGGTACGGCATTGGTATGGGACTTAATCGGATAATCTAGCGGAAGTATTGTTATGAAAGTAGTTGCGACAATTGAAGCCCGCATGATGTCTACTAGGTTGCCGGGCAAGGTCTTACTGAAGGCCGCAGGCAAGCCAATGATTGAGCACTTGATTAATAGATTGCGGTCTGTACCTTCGATTGACGAAATCGTACTAGCGACTACAACTAATTCGGCAGATAGTGTGTTGCAAGATTTCGCAAAAAAAGCTGGGGTAAGTTGTTATCGTGGCAGTGAAAATGATGTCATGGCGCGTGTAATCGGGGCTGCGGAATCAATTCAGGCAGATGTAGTAGTCGAAATTACCGGAGACTGTCCGATTATTGATCCTCAAATTGTAGAACAAACAATTCGTATGTTTAGCGCTAACCAAGCTGATTATGTGAGTAATTGCCACATTAGGTCTTACCCAGATGGTATGGACGTTCAGGTGTTTCGACTCGATACTTTAAAGCGCTCAATAGCGATGACTGACGATATGATTGAACATGAGCATGTAACTCTTCATATTCGAAATCATCCCGAATTATTTTCTCAATTGCATTTGCTTGCTTCGCCGGAAACTCATTGGCCCGAACTAGGCTTGACTCTTGATGAACCAAGTGACTATGAATTAATAAGGAAAATCATCGAATACTTTGATGCGACCAATCCATTGTTTGGCTGTCGGGAGGTTATTCAATTGCTTATTCAAAATCCGAGTTGGTTAGAAATTAATCAGGCAGTTGTTCGCAAGGGCGATACATGACCATCTCTACCATGGCCGATGGTGCAGTATGATAGCGGTTGTTAGTCATGACGCTGGTGGTGCAGAAATACTGAGCAGTTGGTTAAAACGTAGTAAGGAAACTTATTGTTTGGTGCTTGATGGCCCAGCGGTAGGCATATTTGGACGGAAGATAGGTAACCTTCAGACGCACTCATTGGAGGTGGCGATTGACATGTCTGATTGGGTTTTGTGCGGTACTAGTTGGCAATCCAATCTCGAGAAAAGAGCCATCATACAAGCGAAAGCGGCAGGCAAAAAAGTGATCGCGTTTTTGGATCACTGGGTTAATTATCTCGAAAGATTTCAATTTGAAGGACACACCGTGTATCCGGATGAGTTGTGGGTCGGTGATGTTAATGCGGAGCGAATTGCTCGTAAAACATTTCCTTCGATGAAGGTTTGTATATATCCAAATCCCTACTTTGCGGACATCCAAATAGAAATTCAATCTATGAGTAGAGATTTACGTAACTCTGCGGAATGTTCCATTTTGTATGTTTGTGAACCGATACGAGAGCATGCATTAGTTGCCTATGGAAATGAGCGATATTGGGGTTATACAGAGGAAGACGCGTTGCGTTTTTTTCTTGAGAACGTCGCTCTAGTTGGATGTGCGATCAGTGAAGTAACCATCCGTCCTCATCCATCTGAAAATAAAGATAAGTATGTTTGGGCGGGTCAAGAGAGTTCCTCTGTCATTGAAACGGCAAGCACCAAAACATTAATGCAGCAGATAATTGAAGCGGATGTGGTGGTCGGATGTGAGTCAATGGCGATGGTAGTCGCATTATTGGCAAGAAAAAGAGTTATTAGTTCAATTCCGCCAGGTGGAAAAGTTTGTAGTCTGCCGCAACCAGCGATCGAACATTTACAAAAAATCGTGTCAAAGCACCAGGGAATCATCGGTGGTTGAAAAGTGTATTATCATCGGTCTCGGCCAAATTGCTATGGGCTATGACTTGCCGAGCGATTCGTCGCATGGCATATATACGCATGCGAGAGCTTTTTCGATGCACCCAGCGTTTGAGCTTGTGGGTGCGGTTGACCCAGAAAGTACGAAACGAGACATTTTTGAGCAAAACTATGGCAAACCCGCGTATTGTGATATTACCAGTGCTCTGCTAGCTCATGCGGTGAGTGTAATAGTAATAGCTGCCCCGACACATCACCACCACCTCGCACTAAAAGAAGTGCTGGCTTGTTCTACGCCCAAACTTATCCTTTGTGAAAAGCCCTTAGCCTATGATCTTCTGGAAGCGCGCGAGATGATTGAAGTTTGCGAAAAGGCCGGCGTAAAGCTTTTCGTCAACTATATGCGGAGGGCAGACCCTGGTGTGATAGAAGTTAAAGAAAGAATAGAGTCAGGTGAAATTTCCTTACCCATTAAAGGCGTAGCATGGTACTCAAAAGGCTTTTTACACAACGGTTCACATTTTTTCAATTTGCTAGAGTTTTGGCTTGGCTCATTTGTTCGTCTAAAAATCCTAGACGCTGGCCGCCTTTGGGAGAATCAAGACCCGGAGCCGGATGTACTGGTTGAGTTTGAGAAGGGCAAAGTTGTCTTTTTGGCTGCCTGGGAAGAGTCATTTTCCCACTACACCATAGAATTACTAAGTCCGGTTGGGCGTTTGCGTTACGAGCATGGTGGAGAATCGATTACGTGGGAATCAATTAATTCTAATCCAGACATAGCCGGCTACGATACTCTGGCAAAGAGCCCCCAAGTGATTGATAACGACATGTACCGATATCAGTGGAATGTGGTGGACCAGCTTGCTAACGCCCTCGTCGATAAGGCGCATACTTTGAGTAATGGAAGGGAATCTTTGGCAACCCTTGAAGCAATGCACAAAATTATAAAACAGAGAGAATCATGATGACTGAAAAGCTAGCGCTTCACGGTGGTCCTAAAACGATTTCAGGGACGCACAAAAGGTATAACTCTATAGGCCAAGAGGAGGTTGATGCGGCAAAGGCTGTTGTTGAATCGGGCGTACTCTCCAAATTCTTGGGCTGTTGGGACCCGGATTTCTATGGTGGGCCCAAAGTACAGGAGTTCGAACGAGCTTGTGAGAAGTATTTTGGCGTCAAGCATGCAGTCACAGTTAACTCTTGGACATCAGGTTTAGTTGCCGCCGTCGGTGCTATAGGAATAGAACCAGGGGATGAGGTTATAGTTACGCCTTGGACTATGTGTGCGAGCGCCACGGCGATACTGCACTGGAATGCGATTCCGGTTTTTGCTGATATTGAACCGGAAACTTTTAACCTTGATCCGAAATCCGTAGAAGCTAATATCACGCCCTATACCAAGGCCATAATGGCAGTTGATATATTTGGCCACTCGTGCGATATCGATGCGCTGATGGATATCGCAGAGCGTCACGATCTTAAGGTGATTACAGACTCGGCTCAATCGCCTGGTGTATTTAACAAAGGACGCAGGACAGGGACGCTGGCACATGTCGGAGGGTATAGTCTGAATTATCATAAACATATTCACACCGGCGAAGGAGGTATTATTGTTACTGATGATGATGATATCGGTGAGCGACTACAGCTTATTCGCAACCACGCTGAAGCCGCTGTAGCCGATAAAGGTGTAGCTAGTCTTGTGAATATGATCGGGCACAATTTTCGTTTAGGTGAAATTGAGTCAGCCATTGGCATCGAGCAACTCAAAAAACTTAACGGTCTTGTTGAGAGTAGACAACGCGCAGCAGAACGACTCACTAAGGGGATATCTGGATTAGCTGGGCTCAGTACACCGCTGATAAAGCCAGAATGTACTCACGCTTACTATGTGTATCCTATTGTGCTTGCAGTAGATGAACTTGGCGTCTCGCGCGAAAAAATCTGCGCTGCTTTGACTGCTGAGGGAGTAAGCGGACTGGCAGAAGGCTACGCGAATGTACATTTACTACCAATGTACCAAGAAAAAATGGCTTATGGATCAAAAGGATTTCCATGGACATCGGATATCTGCAAACGTGATGTTAGTTATGCAAAGGGCATTTGCCCGGTTGCAGAAGAGTTATGTGACAAGACATTTGTTGGCTTTGAAATGTGCGGATATGAATTAGATGACGAGCATGTCGATCTTATCGTGGCTTCATTTAGGAAAGTATGGGCAAATATCGAAACTTTGCTTTGATAATGAATTGTTAAAATGAAACAAGAACTCAAAATTAGTAATTTGATTGGGGAGCATGTAACCCTACGTCCATTTTGTCTGCCTGATATTACGTGTGAATACGTATCTTGGCTAAACGATATAGATGTTGTGCGCTACAGCAATCAAAGGTTCATCCGCCACACTGCCGACACTTGCCGAGAATATCTGCTCAGTTTTGCTAATAGTACGAATATGTTTCTATCCGTCAGACGAAAGAGTGACGATGAAGCTATTGGTACCATGACAGCTTATGTCACATTGCCACATGAGACAGTAGATATTGGAATCATGATCGGAAATCGAGCCGTCTGGGGCCAAGGAATGGGGCAGGATGCATGGGGCACGCTACTCGACTGGTTTATAGAAGAGCGGCGAATCAGAAAGGCAACAGCAGGGGCTTTGCGAAGCAATTCCGCTATGATTCGAATTATGGAAAAGTCAGGTATGAACTTGGAAGCGACACGAGTGAAGCACGAGTTGCAAGATGGTACACCGCAGGACATCTTGTATTATAGTAAATTCTGTCATTGTAAATAATCAGCGAAGATTTATTTTACTAGCTGAAGTCAACGAAAGTGATGTAGAGACAATAACATCAGGAGAGTGCGAGTGCCAATATGTTCCCGCTAGATACATACCGTAATTTTAGGCAAAGGGCTTTTGAGGTTTACTATAGGCTTAGACACGCTGGATGGACATTTTGGAAAAGATTTCCAAGTTTAGCGATTGCTGGTCATGTTACCTTGCCCAATAGCTTTAGCTTTAACGAACTTGAAGCGGAACCTAGAGGCGTGCAGGCTCCTGACGGCCGCTATTTTAGTTCGGTAAATTCATTAGATGTTGAGCAGCTGCCTTCAGCTATTATTCGTGCGATCAAAAATTACGACAGTGTGTTAAGGCTCTATTTGGGTGATCATTATCTTATAAATAACCCGAATGTCTGGAGGAATCACACGATCCCAAAAGAGTTTAGAAATATGGAATTGTTTAGTCAGCACTGGCATTACGATAAGGTCGTCGATTTCAGAAATATTCAGCTATTCATTCTGTTAGGAACTGTTACCGATGAGGACGGTCCTCTTGAGTTTGTTGTCAATTCGGACGAGCAAAAAGTGATGCGCAGCGTATTAGAAAGGAATAATATCGATCTGACAATCGAGGCAAAAAAGCTAACAGGAATACGCGGAGATAGTTTTTTGTTTTCTACTGGATCCACACCGCATCGGGCAGGTATTCCAAAAGAAGGTCATATTCGAGACATGTTTAGTGTCGGTTTTTTTCCCGCTTATACGAAAATTGGACTGCCATCTGAATTGTTACTTAGAGACATGAACTGACTATGCGTTCTGTCATTATTCGTGTTGGCAGCGCTATCAACTGCGTTCTTCTAGAAACACTCGACGTTAGAACCGTTGACTTGGCCATCTTTTATGAATGAAGTACTGTTGATTGACCCATCGATTGAGCTGCTTTCTAATTTCGAAGACGACTCATCAATAGCTTTCTATTCTGGAAAATCTGTTTTTCATTGGGAGGAAAAAGCGACCCAGCGAAACTCACGTCGAATCAACTACCCTAAAGAAATAGGCAAAGATGCAAAAATTGGTCAAATAAGGCGAAAATTAGAGTGGTCAATGCCAATTTGGTATCGATGGATGGGGAAGTCTGAGGACTATGACCTGTACTCTAGGACGTGCTTGTTATTTATCCTCGATTTGGCGCAATATCTCCAAGAGCTAAAAGTTAGGTATGTGATTTTTAGTACTGGTGTCGCTCATCATGTCGAGTATTCTCTGATTGAGGCTGCCTGCCAAGCAGCGAACATCCCACAGATATTTTTGTATGCAATGCCATTTGGCCGAGAGGCTAGGCTTCTGCCATTGATTCAAGAAGAAGGTATAAGTGATCGAAAACTGCTCGCATTGAGCCTATCAAAGAACAATTCTGAAGATAGTGTTAAAGAATATTTAAAAAATTTTTTGGGCGGCTATGTTCCAACCGCAAATGAAAAGATTGATTGGCAGGCTACGAGCTTAATACACGCAATCTTCCAAGTTCTCTACATAGAGCTAAAATCTATTGTCAAAAAAATCATTCGCTGGGATAAGGGGGTTGTAAAGGACGCGATAGATCAACGTTTAGACTACGACTGGTCATCACTCATAGGCTTGGTCAATCGACAAAAACAAGCACTCAGTTATTACCTAACTAAAACTGTAGATTGTAGTCGTGTCGATGCTGTTATCGCCAAAGAGGGAAGGGTACCAACGATATTCGCACACTATCAGCCTGAAGCAACCACATTCCCTGAGGGTGGCAACATTGCCAACCATATTGATATTGTCCTTGAAATACGTAAGAAAGGGTACAGCGGCACTATTTTTTATAAGGAGCACCCGGGGAGTTGGATTTATTATTCAAAAATAACGGGGGTTTCCAGAGTCGGATTATGTCGTTCTATTGAATACTACAAACAGCTGGAGTCACTTGGCTGTGTTTTTCTTGAAACCTCGTTCAAGTTGCAGTCGAATTATATCCACAGTTTGTTTCCCGTGACGATAACAGGTTCAATAGCTATTGAAAGAAGTTTAGCTGGGTTTGCAACTTGTTGCGCAGGTCAACCCTGGTTTAAGAACGCTCCAGGGGTATACGGGTTTGATGAGACGTTTGGGGCAAACGGTATCTTTGCTGATGTAAATAGATGGTACGATGTAGACAAGCGCGGCGAAGAATGGTTTGTTTCGAATCTTACTTATACTACCTTGACGAATATATATGGTATAGGTACGGGCCTACCGTCTAGTTCTGCAGATAAAATAGCAGATTACCTGGATGAATTTGAGAATTTGGTCAAAGGGTTGTCAGATGAACGGGGTTAAACATGATAGTGTCAAAAGTCCAAATTGATTAGACTGATTTTGAGTAAGTTACAAAATTTTCTTTTCTCGCTGCGATTTAGAGCAAATCATTCTGTTTGGCGTGGAATTGTTCGTGCAGATGGTATTTCGATCAAAAATTGTAGGTTTGGAAATGGCTTTGCATCCCGTGGATCTATAGCTGTTTTTATGAGTCGTGTTGAATTCGGAGAGCATTGCGCAGTAGCAAAGTCAGCTGAGATTGGAGCCGCTAACGGAGGTGAAATTCTTGTAGGTCGCGCAGTCACCTTTGGGCCGCGGACAATTGTAAGTACCTCCGGCGCACGAATAAGTATTGGAAGTAAGACCTCTTTCTTTAGCGATTGTATCATTTCCGGCATGGTTTCCATCGGAGACGGCTGCCTTTTCGCAAACAATGTTACTGTTTTAACTGGGACACATCAAATTTACGGCGATGGCACAATTCGTGAAAACGATGCGAAATTCCTAGGAGATAAGCCTAATGAGCAATTGAATCAAGTTGTAATAGGAGACGATTGCTGGTTAGGGGCGAATGTTGTCATTCTGCCGGGTGTCAATCTTGCGAGGGGGGTAGTGGTAGGTGCGAATTCTGTTGTGACAAAAAGTTTCCCTGAGTATTCGATACTAGGAGGTGTGCCTGCGGCAATCATTGGATCAAGACATTCTCAAAAGTGACTATCGGAACATCGAAAGCCGCCTAAATTTTGTATTCAGCAACTAAGTCCTTTAATCAATTGGCTCTGGAGTAACTTTGGTCCCTAATCTAGTTAAAAATATCAAACAGGCATGTAAATTTGCTGTTAGAAAAGTCAGAGGTGGAGGTGGTGCTGAGGCAAATAAACCGATCTATTCGCTCACTTCTGGCGATGGTTTGCGTATTCACCTCGGCGCAGGCCCTATTAACATTCAAGGCTGGATTAATATTGATGCGCGCGAAGCGTCACATATCCATCTGCAAGCGAGTGGCTTCGATCTCAAAGAGTTTACAGATGGCGCTGTCAGCGAAATCTATATGTGTCATGTGCTTGAGCATTTCTCTTTCGAAGAGACAAAGACTGTACTAAAGACGTTACGCGAAAAACTTAAGGTCGGTGGAGTGTTGCGACTATCTGTTCCTGACTTTAGTCAGTTGGTAGCCATCTACCACGCTAGTAATAACGATCTTGAGTTGATAAAGATGGCGCTGATGGGGGGGCAGGACTACGAGTACAATTTTCATAAGTCTGTATTCAACGAGAAGCTGTTGTCAGACCTGCTTGTGTCTTGCGGATTCGAGTATGTTCAGACTTGGAGTACTTTGGAGGATTTCGGCGTTGATTTGGGAGATTGGTCAAACCAGGGCTTTGAAACCTCACAAGGTAATATTCCAGTCAGTTTGAATATCAAAGCCATAAAGGCATAGTGCTCTATGTCGGCCGAATCTGTTTGTGGAAAAAAATCAATTTGTATCGTTGCATCTACGCTTCCTGCGGCGTTTCTCGATTCTCAGAGTAAATCGCTCGATATTATTGAAGTGATTGTTTTGAGTGCGAATCTAGAACTCTCATATCGTGTGTTAGCGGATAGATATCCAACTATTAGAGTTGTCTGTGCACCCCAAGGCTTGCTGGCTCAAAGTGTTTTTTTTGTGACCATTTTGCTGAGAGCTCGATTTAATGGCAATAGCATAGTATTTTTTCATGAGTGCGGTATTACGATCCTAGACTTACTACTCGTATTAATAAAACCTCAAGGATTTTATTTCCCTCAGGTTACGATGGGAGGGTGGGACGAAGTGAGGTTTGATCAATTTCCTAGACAAAAATTGACTTATCTAATTCGCGCGCTTGGGCTTATTCCTCTGTTCAAATTCTACCGATCTTCTTCGATTGGAGGTTCAGAGCCTGAGTATGTGATGTCGATAAGGAATTACCCAAAATCTATAGTGTCGAAAGACATTAAATTTGTACGAAATGTAATTGAAAAATCGAAGACCACTGCCGTCGAAAAATCGAACAAAGTGCTGTTTGTAACAGGGAAATCATGCGTGCCAGATGCCGCGCAAAACTTGTTATATATGAAGCTGATTAAAATTGCTCATTCAAAAGGCTACATGTGTTTGATCAAGGATCACCCCAATCCTGTTTATAGGCTCAATCTCGCGATAGAAGGTTCAACCAGTTGCGATCCTTTAATTCCATCGGAACTTATGCCGAAAGATTATCATCTAGTAGTAGGTGTTACTTCAACGTCCCTACTAGCCTATGACGAACGTTCAATTAGTTTGGTTAATTTGATGAGTGAGATGCTGCCAGAGGATCGAGCTAAGTACGTTAATCATTTCTATCAGGCTGCCCCAGACAATAGAATCAAATATATCAGTACGATTGATGAATATACAAAACTACTTTAATGGATTATGCAAATGAAAAACGTTTTGGTTACCGGAGCTGATGGTTTTATCGGTTCGCACTTAACCGAACTTCTTGTGAGGGAAGGTTTTAATGTTAAAGCATTGTCTCAATACAATTCTTTCAATAGCTGGGGGTGGCTTGAGGATATCGATTGTCAAAAGGATGTTGAGATTCTGAATGGAGACGTACGCGATCCGCACTATTGTAAACATATCACTAAAGATATAGATATTGTATTTCATTTGGCTGCACTGATCGCTATCCCCTATTCCTACGTCGCACCAGACAGCTACGTGGATACTAATGTCAAGGGTACCCTGAATATCTGCCAAGCGTCCATGGACAATGGCGTTGAACGTATCATTCATACCTCAACGAGTGAAGTTTATGGCACCGCGAAATATGTCCCGATTGACGAAGAGCACCCTCTGCAGGCACAGTCTCCTTACAGTGCGTCTAAGATTGCTGCTGATGCACTGGCTATGAGTTTCTTTAACGCCTTTAATCTTCCGTTGACTATAGCGCGACCTTTCAATACCTACGGACCGCGCCAGTCAGCACGGGCGGTTATTCCAACTATTATTAGTCAAATTGCCAGCGGCAAGAAGCAAATAAAGCTTGGTGACGTCTCTCCCACTCGCGATTTCAATTATGTGGCCGACACCTGCCGTGGCTTCCTTGAGCTCGCGCGCTGCGAAAAAGCCATTGGGGAAGTTGTTAATATCGGCTCTAATTTCGAGATTACTGTAGGTGAAACTCTGAATCTTATTCGCGAGTTGATGGGCAGTGACGTAGAATTTATAACTGACGACTTGCGCATCCGCCCTGAAAAATCAGAAGTTTTTCGGTTGTGGTGTGACAACACAAAAATTCGCGAACTAACTGGTTTCGAGCCACACTACAACATTCGTGATGGTTTAGAAGCAACGGTCGCATGGATTACGCGTCCTGAAAATTTAGCGAAGTACAAGACTGATATCTATAACATTTGAGCCTGTCATGTTTGAGTCACTGATCCAATTTGTTCGTGAACAATACAAAACAAATGAATACATTCCGCTTCATGCGCCGGTTTTCGCAGCGCGTGAGAGTGAATATGTTCTAGATACAATTTCCTCCACCTTTGTTTCTAGCGTGGGCACCTATGTCGACCGTTTTGAAATCGACATGGCTAATTATACTTCCAGTCCTCGGGCGATTGCTGTCGTTAACGGTACGGCCGCTCTGCACATTGCTTTACAGCTAGTTGGGGTGAAGTCAGGTGACTTAGTCATCACACAACCGCTCACTTTTGTCGCAACGTGTAACGCGATTAGGTACTGCGGTGCCGAGCCAGTTTTTGTGGACGTTGACCTGCATACACTCGGTCTCTCTCCGGCTGCAATGGCCTATTGGTTGGAAGAGCACGCATTGATCGATACTGATGGTCTGTGTCGGACTAAAGCTGACGGGCAGGTGATACGTGCTTGCTTGCCAATGCACACATTCGGTCATCCAGCCGACCTTGATGGTCTCATGGCAGTTTGCGAACAATGGAACCTAATGCTGGTGGAAGATGCCGCCGAATCGCTTGGCAGTCTTTACAAGGGGCAGCATACGGGTACGTTGGGTGCGCTAGGGACGCTGAGCTTCAACGGTAACAAAATCATCACTACTGGTGGTGGTGGTATGATTCTTACAAATGAGGAGCTTGGTACTCATGCCAAGCATCTGACAACAACCGCTAAGAAAGCCCATTCATTCGAATATATACATGATGAGGTGGGTTATAACTATAGACTTCCTAACCTTAACGCTGCGTTAGGTTGCGCGCAATTAGAGCAACTGGAAGGTTTTATTGCTAGAAAGCGAGTGCTCGCTGCTCGGTATACTGAAGAGCTAGAGGGAAGTGATTTACAGTTTGTTCTGGAGCCCGAAGATTGCCGCTCGAACTACTGGTTGAATGCTGTGCTATGCGAGAACCGCTTGCAGAGAGACTCACTACTGAAAGCTACAAATGAACAAGGCGTTATGACTCGGCCGGTATGGGCCCTCATGAACCATCTGTCAATGTACGCAAGTTGTCACCGTGGTGAGTTGGCTAATGCTGAGTGGCTAGAAGAGCGACTCGTCAATTTGCCCAGTAGCGTGCTCAAGGATTTATAGAAATGGGTAATCGTATCGGTATTTTTGGTACATCGGGTATGGCGCTCGAAACTCGGGATATTGCTTATGATTTGGGTTTTTCTGTCGTTTTCATCGCGCGCGACCCTCTGGAGCTTACCGCATTCAGTCACGTGGGGGATACCATACTTGAATCGGATATAGAGAGATTCAGTGACATGCCCTATGCGATCGGTATTGGTGAGTCAGCTACACGTAAGAAGATAGCTGCGCGGTTTGCCGGAAAAATTCAGTTTACCAATCTGATCCACCCCACCGCCACATTCGGCCAAAATCAGCTTGAGGAGCTCAAATCCAGACAAGGCGTTATCGTATGCGCTGGCGTGCGATTTACATGCAATAGTTTGATCGGCAATTTCACCATTTTCAATCTTAACGCAACTGTCAGCCACGACTGTGTCATTGGCGATTTTGTGACAGTTTGCCCGCAGGCCTGTGTGCTGGGGAACGTCGAGGTTATGAGCGGTGCATGGATAGGCGCTGGGGCTGTTATAAATCAAGGTGATAACGATTCAAAACGAACTGTTGGTGAAAATTGCATGATCGGTTCTGGCGCTGTTGTGCTGAAAGACTGTAAGGCGAATTCAGTTTATGTAGGCGTGCCAGCTAGGTTAGTTTAGGGCGCAGATGCTATGTTAATTAAAGATTTAGGTTGCCACTCACAAAATTGAGAAATCTCAACTCATGCAGAATAGACTTGAAGCGTTAGATTGGCTGCGTGGTTTAATGGCCTTGTCAATCATGTTATATCATTTTGGGCCATGGCACGATTCTGCACACCCTATTGGTCGACTGGGTGTTTATGGTGTTTCGATATTTTTCATTTTGTCTGGTCTAAGCATGGCAATTGCCTATGATCGCTATGTTTTCTCGGATTTTAGAACGTCCACAAACTTCTTTATTCGTCGTTTATTCAGAATTTGGCCGCTTTTGTGGCTTGCTGTTGGTCTTGTCGTAGTCCCCACCTACATATGGGGCGAAGATCAATTTGGAAATGAGCCTCAAAATATTACGAGAATTTTACTGAACTTAACAACGCTAGCTGGCTTTGATGAGCAATATTCTTATATCAATCTCGGCGCGTGGTCTATAGGCAATGAGATGGTCTACTACCTCTTCACCCCAATTCTTATAGGTGCTTACCATTGGCGGAAGTCAGTCGGGAATCTGTTGACCCTTGCAGCTGCTGGAGTGGGCCTGCTATTTGCTTTTCATCTATTATCACCCTCAAACACTCTAGCATCTCAGTTCGCAATATACGTAAATCCGTTTAACAATCTTTTTCTGTATTGCTCTGGGTTGGCTATATACTTTAATTTTCGAGAACTGAAGATTCCAAAAAATTGGCATTGGCCGTCTCTAGTGCTTGTAACATCTATGTTTGTGTTCTATCCGGCGTCTGGCGATCAAATAAATATCACGACAGGCTTCAACAGGGTTGCAATGTCGGCTATTTCGATCGCTATTGTTATAGCGTTTTACAAGTGCGCGCCGATTACACCTAAGTTAGTTGGCCATTGGCTTGGCCAACTAGGTATTGCTACCTACGGCATATATCTGTTGCACCCAATAGTAATTTGGTATGTCAGAGGAGCCTTTAATATGTTTGAACAAATGCTGGAACTGGAAAGAATCCGGTACTTACCCACGCTGATTAGTATCGTCTTGACTATTTTTATAGCTTTGCAAGTATACAAATATCTGGAGACGCCACTGATTAGTCTTGGAAAGCGGCTCACAGCAGCTAAGTCAAAAAATATCGACAAGGCTAATTTAGAGGGCGCCAAATGAAGACTCTAATCATAGCCGAAGCTGGTGTGAATCATAATGGTGACATCAATTTGGCGAAGCAATTGATTGATGCCGCGGCAGACGCTGGTGCCGACCTTGTGAAGTTCCAAACCTTCAACGCTGATCGGCAGGTGACACGATTAGCAATAAAGGCTGATTATCAATCGCAGAACACTGGGAGTGATGAATCTCAATATGAAATGCTGCGTAAGCTTGAGCTTACCGAAGAAATGCACCATGAACTTATCGCCCATTGTAATATGCGCAATATCGGCTTTTTCTCCACAGGTTTTGATATTGCGAGTATCGACTTACTGTTGAGTTTAGGGCAGGATCATTTCAAAATACCATCTGGAGAGATCACAAATCTACCTTTCTTGCGTCGTATAGGCCAAGCTGGAAAAAATGTAATTATTTCTACAGGCATGGCCAATTTAGGTGAAATTGAAGCAGCTATTGAAGTGCTGGAATCAGCGGGAACTCCACGTACCTGCCTTACCGTTTTACATTGTACTACCGAATATCCTACGCCGATGGTTGAAGTGAATTTGCGTGCTATGCAAAGTATTCAAGCGGCTTTTCGCGTAGCCACGGGTTATTCGGACCACACGCAAGGAATAGAGGTTGCAATTGCAGCGGTCGCGATGGGGGCAACTGTAATCGAAAAGCATTTTACCTTAGATAGAAATTTACCTGGACCTGATCACAAAGCAAGCCTCGAACCCAAAGAACTCATTGCTATGGTGGCCGCGATTCGCAATATCGAAATAGCATTGGGCGATGGTGTTAAACGCCTGACTGCTAGCGAGGCTCGAAACAAATCCGTAGCCCGAAAATCACTGGTCGCTAGTCAGTCGATCCAGCTTGGCGAAGTTTTTTCAGCAGAAAACCTTACTACGAAGCGCCCAGGTTCAGGTGTTTCGCCGATGCGTTGGGACGAGGTTATGGGGAAAAAGGCACAACGTGAATATGGGCCCGATGAGCTGATTGATTTCTAATTGAAATTTCATGAGTGTATAAAATCTACCACAGGGGCTGATCTGTAGTCACCATGAAACATTGAGAGTGTGAGTGACGTTTTTGCATTCTAGTCGTTCAGGTAGAGTTTAAATATATGAGAAAAATTTGTATTATCACCGGTACTCGTGCGGAATACGGTTTGCTGCGCTGGGTTATGCAGGGCGTCAAGGACGATCCTGAGTTAAAGCTTCAGATTATTGCCACGGGTATGCACTTGTCGCCCGAGTTTGGTCTTACATATCAGGCGATTGAGCAAGATGGCTACTTGATAGATCGCAAAGTAGAAATGCTGACGAGCTCAGATACCGCTATTGGTATCGCCAAGTCCATGGGTTTAGGCTTGATTGGGTTCGCAGATGCATTACATGATTTACAGCCAGATTTAATTGTGGTGTTGGGTGATCGATTTGAAATATTTGCAGCGGTATCTGCTGCCTTGGTAGCCTGCATTCCAGTAGCACATTTGCACGGGGGTGAAACGACAGAAGGAGCTTTTGACGAAGCGCTTCGACATTCACTTACCAAAATGTCTCACCTGCACTTCGTAGCAGCGGAAGCCTACATGCAACGAGTGATTCAACTAGGCGAACAACCTGAACGAGTATTCTTGGTAGGCGGACTTGGTATTGACAATATCAAACGATTGAAACTCCTCAATCGAAAGGCACTTGAAGCCTCTTTAGATTTCAAGCTGGGGCCTAAAAATCTATTGATCACCTTTCATCCTGTTACACTTGAGGAGTCTTCAGCCCCTGACCAGATGCAAGCACTGCTGGTGGCTCTCGCAGGTCTGGAAGATACGAAACTCATATTTACATTGCCCAACGCGGATACAGATGGCCGTGTGCTGATTAATATGGTTGAGCAGTTTGTTAGGCAACATCCCAACGCTTGTGCGTTCAGATCGCTTGGGCAACTGCGCTATCTTTCATGCGTTGCTCAAGTTGACGGTGTGCTCGGTAATTCTTCTAGTGGGCTGGCAGAAGTTCCTAGCTTTAAAAAAGGCACGATCAATATTGGCGATCGGCAGCGTGGTCGCTTACAGGCTGCGAGCATCATCAACTGTGAGCCGAAAACGGAGAGTATCGTAGCAGCGTTGGCAAAGCTCTATGACATCGAATTTCAGAGAGGTCTAAAGCAGACTATAAACCCGTATGGTGAGGGTGGTGCCAGTGATAAAGTGGTGGAGATTATAAGGCGTTATGATTTGTCTGGGATCGTCAAGAAAGCGTTTTATGACCTGTAGGAAGTATACGATGACTGGAGATACTAATTGAATTCATCTGAGCAACAGTGGCGTCAAGCCATCCTGCCAGCGAACGCTAACATTGCAGATGCCGTTCGAAACCTGGACGAGACTGCGCTCAAGATTGTTATCGTTGCAAATGTGGAGGGTGTGCTTCAAGGTACTATTTCTGATGGTGATATTCGGCGTGGTTTGCTCAAGGGCCTTGATCTCACTAGTCCTATCACTGCTGTAATAAATCGAAACCCGATGGTTGTGCCGCCCGAGTTAGGGCGTGAATTAGTACTAAACCTAATGTTGGCTAATAAAATTCAGCAAATTCCCATAGTTGACGAACAGCACTATATCGTGGGCTTGCATCTCTGGAATGAGATCACCACCCTTCCAATGCGTTCCAACTTAATGGTCATCATGGCTGGTGGAATGGGTACGCGTTTAAGACCGCATACGGAAAATTGCCCTAAACCCATGCTGAATGTCGCTGGAAAGCCGATGCTGGAACACATCCTTGAGCGGGGGAAGTTGCAGGGCTTTCGCCATTTTGTTTTTGCAATTAACTATTTGGGTCACGTAATAGAAAACCATTTCGGTAACGGCGAGCGCTTTGGTGTACAGATTGATTATTTGAAAGAGGATGCAGCATTGGGAACTGCTGGTGCGCTAAGCCTACTAGGTTCATTGCCGAAAGCTCCATTTGTCGTAAGTAATGGAGATGTGATTAGCGATATTCGGTACGGTGAATTACTTGACTTCCATGTTCGGCATGGTGCAATTGCGACGATGGCCGTGCGCACACATGAATGGCAACATCCGTTTGGGGTAGTACAGACAAAGGGTATGGAGATTGTCGGTTTTGAAGAGAAGCCGATTTCACGCACTTATATAAACGCGGGTGTTTATGTAATAGAGCCATCCGCATTAGCGCTATTGTTGGCCGACGAGCATTGTGGCATGCCAACTCTGTTCGATCGTCTACATGCCAAGGCGCAGCGCACGGTTGCGTACCCGATGCACGAATCGTGGCTGGATGTTGGTCGCCCCTCTGATCTAGTATTGGCGCAAGAAAGTCTCAAGACAACGAAGTGAACTTCGTTTATATGTTAAATTTAGTTTATACAATTGAGTGTTCGTGTCACCGAGTGACTTGCTACGCGCGGTCTTTGTTAAAAAATATAATCAGAGATGAAGTAGCTGTGTTATGTTTCAGAAAAACTGGGGCCCAAGGCTTGGGTAAGGGGTACTAGCGCTCTTTCGGTATTTTTGTGCAGGGCCATGGCCTTACTTGCAAGTGATGCTTAGACAATATCTGCAAGAAGAGCGCGATAAACGCTGCTCTTTTAAAATTATAGTAATGACATAAGTTATTAGTAGGAACTTCGAACGACTATGCCGCCAGAAAGCTTAACTAATGTCCCCCACCCGCATCGGAACAATGGTGTGCTTGCGCTAATTACCGCAAGAGGCGGTTCGAAGGGCCTGCCTCACAAGAATGTGTTAGATGCTGGCGGCAAGCCGCTTATCGCTTGGTCGATTGAAGCAGCGCTTAAGTCAGAGGTAGTAGACCGCGTTGTTTTGTCATCCGATGATGACGAGATTATGGAAACGGCTAAGGCCTGGGGCTGCGACGTACCGTTCAGGCGTCCGACTGATTTAGCAAGCGATACAGCGACTTCAATGGCCGTTGTTTTACATACATTAGCTCAGTTAGCCGATTATGAGTATGTTGTCCTCCTGCAACCTACCTCACCCTTGCGGACATCTGCTGATATCGATGCCGCATTTGCGCTAATGACTTCTACTGGTGCGCCAAGTTGCGTTTCTGTATGCGAGGCTGATCAGTCGCCATACTGGATGTTCCGCGTAGAAAGAGGGGGTAAGTTAGAGAGTTTGCTGTCTGAGGAGATCACTGTAACCAGACGTCAAGATCTACCACCTATATATGTGCTCAACGGAGCGATTTACATAGCTCGTGTAGACTGGTTGCTAGAATCACAAAGTTTCCTTGCTGAAGGTTGTGTTGCTTATCAAATGCCCAAGGAACGCTCTATCGACATCGATAATCGAGAGGATTTTGAGGCCTTTCGTCGAATCGTCGAGGCTGACTAGTTTTTTTTTAAGAGAAAATCAAAAAATTTTAAAGGCAAAGTCAGAGATGCAGGCCGGTGTTAGTTTGAGTGTTCATTTAAAATATTTGGCGTATCGATTTCTTAATTGCTGGTTAAGTCAATCTATCGAGATAGGATTATTGCCTCAATGAGCGATACAGTTAATTCTGTGCCATGGGTAACTGTTGTAACTGTTGTTTACAATGGTGCGGAGTTCATTGAGAGCACCATTCTTAGTGTGTTAGGACAAACTTGTAAAAATATTGAGTATGTCATTATCGATGGAGGTTCGTCAGATAAAACTGTTGAGATTATTAAAAAATATGAATCGAAGATTCATTATTGGATAAGTGAAGACGACGCTGGTATCTACGATGCAATGAATAAGGGAATTAATATAGCAAAAGGCTCTTGGATTAACTTCATGAATGCAGGTGATACTTTTTCGTCGGAGTCTGTAGTTGAGGATATATTTTCACTAGATCATAGCGGCTCAACGATATTATATGGGGATACCGAAGTCATCTATCCCAGTTTCTCGCGTTTAGCCAAAGCAAGAGATATAAAAAACATTTCTAAGGGCATGCCATTTTCCCATCAAAGTAGTTTTGTTAAAACGGATTATCACAGACAGCATAAATTTAACATTAAGAACCGTATCGTCGCGGATATGGAGTTTTTCATGTCTGCTCATTGTTCTGATATTGTATTCAAGTATCTATCAGTTACGATATCGAAAGTCACAAGCGGTGGAGTGTCAGATATTAACCGTTTAACAACCATAATTGCTTGGTGGCGAACGAGTGTCACACTGGGTTCGTCTAATTTAATAGCCCTGCATTTCGGTTTTATAATGATTGACTGCTTCGCCAGAGATATGCTGAAAAAGCTGCTACCGCGGTGCGTTGTCTATATGCTCCAGAAAAATCGATAGTTAAAGAGTTGGTTTGAACGTGAATTGTGCTCACCAGTCGGGTGTAAAATAGAAAAGTACATTCTCTATTCGTTTCTAGTCGAGATGACCGAACAACGATAGTAAGTATAGAGCGTGAATAGGTTGTTATAGGTAGGTGCCGTTATTGTGGAAATGTATAATGTGTCGATGAATGTAGTTAGAGATAAAGCAAGGCTAGCGGCAAGAATGGCGGTTTGATTTTCGAGACGCTTTAAAAATTCAACTCGAGCTAAATGTTTCCTTCATGCAAAAATTTAACCGACTACGTATATCGATAGAGTCTGCGACAATATATTCGACTTCGTTCTTGGTGTTTTTCCTCAGCGTGTTATTCGCGCCAATGTATACTGGAGGAGACCAAGTTGCATATACTTCAGCATATAGTGCAATAGCAGGTTCTGATTTTATAGCTGGATTTGTAATTTATAAATCGATAATAGCGACCGTCGAACCGATGCACTATACGGTCGCTTGGCTGTTTTCATCAGTGATGGCGGTCGACAAAATAATTGCCATGTCAGTGTTGAATGGCATTTTGGCAATTTTGTTTCTAAAGGTAGTAGTGAGACTCGGCGGTGCTCTTTCGATAGGTTGTTTTTTGATTCTCACTAACTTCTATTTTTTGGTGATGTTCTTTACTGCAGAAAGGCTGAAGATTGGGTTTTTGTTCTTGCTATTGGTACCACTACTTCAACATAAACCCAAGGCGTCATATCTATTTTATCTATTTTCAGTACTATCGCACGTTCAAATGTTGCTGTTGCTGATAGGGCGGGAATTTGAGCGCTTTACAACTGCATTCACAAAGTTTATCAAGAGATTAAAGTTCAGGGTTTCCCAAATATCTTATGTGGTGTTAATTGGTTTTCTAGCTCTGCTATTCTTGCTAGCGTTTAGTGATTATCTTCTATGGAAAGTCCCGCAATATATGAAGGGATTCAGTTTTCTTTCAATATTAAAGACCTCACTATTTCTGTTTCTAACCTTAATTTACTCCAGGGATAGGGGCGGCAGTATTTTAATCTTTATTCCAGTGCTAGTCGCTTCGGGTTTGCTTGGCTCCGACAGAGTTGTCATTATGGCATATTCCATTTTTTTCTATACTGCTATCCAGTATAAGGGTGGTTTCAATTTTGGAATAGCATTAACGTCCTTGTATTATGGCTTAAAATCGATAGGGTTTGTTTTCAATGTTTTCAACACAGGGCAAGGCTACTCATAAACTGAACTCACTAGATAACTGATCCGACAAGGCGGTAGAAGGCTGATATGCTCGCCGTGATATTGACTGTCTCAAACTATAAGACTAATTGTAGGCACAGAAAGAAAC
>Ga0209533_1000853_pt1 | contig 29104 bp, 27 predicted proteins | sample COG_04_FD_184748 | JGI IMG/M metagenome (GOLD analysis project Ga0209533, IMG submission 184748) | Pelagic Microbial community sample from North Sea - COGITO 998_met_04 (SPAdes) (version 2) | ecosystem: Environmental > Aquatic > Marine > Neritic zone/Coastal water | place: Helgoland, sampling...
GTACAAAATAATTTATTATTCAAGTCGCTTAAATTTATTTCTGTTATAACATCGTAATTCGTGTTATACGTATTAAGCGTTTTCTCCAAAGTTGTAATCATAACCTTCTATTTCTTTTATATTTAATTGATATTTTATAAACACCTCTCTAATTTTCCACAAAACATCTTCTTCATCCTCATCAAAGTCAAACAAAAAACTATCATAAGTATAAAGCACTAGCTTTGTCTTGTATCCCCGTAATATACGAAACATATCCCACAAAACCAAACAGTTAACGCTTGTCTCCAAATTTTGTAACACATAGTTAAATAACTTTTGCGGATTCATATTATCCAAGTTTTCTTTTTTATACAAATATCCAGAAACCGGACATTCTATGAACCCGTCGCTTTGGAACTTATTCCAATTATCTCCTACGTATTTCTCTATTTTTTGGAAAAATTCAAGTCCTTTATATTCCTTAAAGACTCCACCATAGAGCTGTTTGAAAGTAAGCTCTTTCGCTTTCTTATAATCCACTTTATATAGGGAAGCAAAATGAGCGTGAATATCACTAGTGGTAAAAGTATAATCAATGAGGCGAGCAGCCAAGCTAGGATGGTAAGCACTAATATCAATTTCCACAAACTTGTTATTACGTGGTATAAAACTTTTCCTACATCCATTTTCTTTATTAAGTGCCGCATAATTTACATTTTTAAATTTATTTGATGGTCTTGTTGTTGTTGTTTTTAAGTTGAACTGTGTGTAGACATATTCACCATCAACGGGGTGGAAGTATTCACTGAAGGTTTTATTGTGTATTCGTACTCCATTTCTCTCGATGGCGTTGAATACCATTGAGGTTTTACTGTTAAAGAATTCATCATATTTTGTTTTTTCTTTGTTAATATTCGCTTTTAGATCTCCAAAAATTATCTCGCACAATTCATAATGTTTAACAATGGGTATAATTAGGTTTAACTCATGGTTATCCTTGTGTTTACTATAGTATAAATCGTGTGTTGGCGTTGTAGGGCGTATATATGTATGAGGAGGTGGAGTTATGTCATAAAGAGTTTTGTTTGGAAAATAATGTAATGTTTCCTTTTTATCACGACAATATAACACTTCAAACTTATCTATCAATTCGTTTACACGCGTATTTAAAGCATTTAAAGATTCACTATGCGTAACGCATACCATAAAGCCTTTGCTCGCTTCAATTGGTCTAATATACACTAAACTTACGTGGTTTAATACAGGGTGGATCGTGTCATTATAAGGTATTACCTCAATGAACGCCTTTTTATAACCACTATTTATCAAAACATTTAACTGTTCCTCGTTTTCTACAAGCCAGTACATATAACCTTATTTTACCCTAATATACGAATGGTTTTAGTAGCCTCCAAATGTATTTGTACTTGTTTTAGTAGGTTCATTATACGAACCGGATTGTATAGTTGGAGGTAAGGGGTTTAATATAGAACCCGTTGGTATAAATTCCAAATAGTCATGGGCTTCCATTTTATGTTGTCTTCCAACCATTGGTCCTTTTTCAGGATGTATATGGTAATAACCTATATAAGCTTTTTTAGTTTTAGTATATCTTATTTCTTTCCCATTACTGTACAAATTTTCATTTTTACCGTAATTATAATATTGAGAGTATTTTTTATTAAAATAGTTTGAAAAACCATATATTTGTTGGTTTTGTTCAGTTAATCTTACACTATTATAATTAGATTTAGATACTTCTTTTTCTTTACCCGTTAACGCCCAAGTCAGTTGGATTGGGGTGTATTTACCAAATTGAACTGATGGGGATTTGTTTATGAATTGTTGGTATATTTGTTGGTTTGTTTCTTGTGTTGTTCTTTGTGGAAAGGTGTATAAAAAATACCTATTAAAAAACCCATTTTTATAATCTTGGGGGGTAGGTTGGGGATTAGTTTGTTTAGGAGATTGGGGAGCTCTACCAAGTTTAAAACCTTGTTGTTTTTGTAAAAATTTATAAGAAGGTGACCAATAAGTGTCTTGAATTATTTCTAAATCATTTCCATAATCAACATCATCCCTAATAGGTACTAATACATCATTTGGTTTATCATCAGGATTTTTTCCTGTAAATCTTTGATTATTAGAAACTTGATAGTAATATCCTTTATATGGTTTGCTAGTAAAAGAAATCATATATTCATCACCATTAGTGTATAAATTTTCTACTATTTGTGATTTAGGATAATACATAATTATGATGTTGGGTTTCCGGGGTTATCTGTAAACCAAATATCTGCTTCTTCCATTCTTCTTGATTGCAGTAAAGTTGGTTTATCTTTTGTTCCTATAATTGTTTTTTCTAATTGATACCCCGCCGATACATAGTCTTTAGAATTAATAAAATTATATAGTGGTTTTTTAGGATCTGAAACTCCATAACCAGAATTATAAGAAAAATGTAAAAGGGCATCATATTCATTTTGAGTAAGGGGGACTTTTATTCTCCCATTTGCAACCATATTTTTACCAAAGTTGGTTGCAACGTCATTAAATCCTTTATTAGCGGATTCTTCTGTAATTGTGTCTCCTAACCGAATTTCAGATGAGCTGTTTCTTCCAAATGCCCCATTATATGTTAATAATTGAGGTTGTGAGTTAGATCCTATTGGGGTTCGAGTATACTGTTGGCCAGGGGTATAAAAAGTTTGTCCATATCCTATTGTAACAGGTTTTCCATCATCCGCACCTGGGTCATCGTATGCTTTCAACCTTAATGCCTCTGATTTTTTAAGCTTTTGTCTAATAAAATTAGAAGGAGTAAGTTGAGTAGCAGGGAACCTTTGTGCCGTACCATTTATACTTCTATCTCCTGAAATGACTAAAGGGTTAGATTGGTCTAATCCTAAGAAAGAAAATAACCCATTATCAATTAATTCAGTGTTTTCAATTTTAGTAGGGGGAATACTAATAGTAACTAATTGAGTTTCCCATTTTTCATCCACTATTTGGTGGTTTACTTTTTGAATAACAAAATCTATTGTATTAGTTAAAGCACTAGATATATATTCGGGTGGTAAAAATTTTTGGTTAATATTTAATTTTTGGTATAGTTTAACTCCTGAAATACCCTCCAATGTTAAACTTAATTCTACAGGAATAAATCCTTGTTGATTTGAGGGGTTACCTGTTAATCTATATATTTTTTGATCCCTTAGTCTAATATATTCTTTAAATGCTTTTTTTCCTTGACTAGAAAATGTAGAATTTGCTACATTAAGATATAAAGCTTCTCCTGGGGTAACTGTAAAGTCTTCCCCTTGTTCGTTTGTTTTACCTACGATTATACCACTAAAGGCATATATAAGCCAAGATTGGTAAGAAGAAGATAAATCAATATCATCCTGTGTTAATACATTTAACCCTGCTCCTTGTTTCCATGAAATATAACCACTTATAAAACTTTCAAGTGATTCATTTTGAAAAGAATATCCTTTATATTTACCTGACTTTGTTGATAAAATTATATATCCACCATTTCTAGCATACTGTTTACCACTTTGGTCTTTATCCCAAATTAATTTATTTCCTGAGTCTTTATTGGCTTCTGATGCTTCTTTATCTTCTTTAGCTACATAATCAGCAGCATGACTTCTTGCACCTCGTTTACCTTGACCTTGCTTAAAGGGTTTAGTTTTTCCCCACCATGATGTTAATTCTTCTCGTATTACTTCTTGTTTGTTATTTTCATTATCTTGTTCTCTTTCAGTTGGGGTTTTAAATTCACTAGGAAGGACAATTTTCTTTTGAAATCTGTCTTGAAGACCTGCATTCCATTTTGAAAAAGCTGTTCCATCTGTAACTTTAGTAGTTGACCCCCCGGCTGTAGTTCCTATGGTTATCATAGAAGCTAAATTAGAATCTATTTTAGTAGCAAAATTAAAGTTTTTTACAAAATTTGATTGATTGTTAGATGAATTAAATCCAAAAATTTCAAAAGGAACAACATCTGTTGGGTCTGGGACTTTAGAGAGTAATTTTTTGATTAGTAGATCATTGCCTTTTATAGGGTTTTGATCAATAAATACTATTTCATTTCTTTCAGAATTGATAATGGGTTCAATTTTGTTTACACTACCTAAGGAACTATTTATACCATCGCATATACCTTCTAAAAAATTAAATAAACTTAATTCATTATCTTTTGATATATTTCTTTTTAATAACTTTTTTATAAATGAAAAATTTAAGTATATGTTCATTAATTTTCCATAAAATAAATCTTTATCACCCTCATGTTCAAGAACAAAAAATTCCTTAATCCAATTACTTCGAAAAATAGATGGAACAGTTACCCCATTAACATAAATTTGAGGTTTAACAAAACAAATATTAAGATCAAAAGATATCTGGTTGGGTTGGGCGCTGACAACATTTAAGTTTTCATCTAACCCCATAGATAATATAGGTACTGCTTCTTTATTTTCTACTTTAGGAAGAATATTGTTATAAATTTTTGATAATACTTCACCAAAAGTAACAAAATAACTATTTTCTTTAGTAAGACCATCAACAATCCCTAATTTACCACTTAAACCAGGATTTTTTTTGAGCATTTTTTGATATTCTTCTTCTGCTTTTCTTTTTCTTTTTCCTTGATTTCCTCTTTTATTTTCATCATTAAATTCAAAACTTGGAGGTTCTTTATAGTTTATACTTTTAAGATTAATATATTTACCATTACCCCATACAGCTTTATTTTCAGTATCCGCCTTTACTTCATCATCTAACCATTGTTCTAAAGTAGTATCAGCAGTTGTTTCCCCATCTGCATTAGCTTTAAAAGATTTTATTGGAGCCGGAAGATTTAACTGTAAAGATTCTATAACATCTCCTAATGTAGTAAGTTTTAAAGTAATATTATATACACCATCAGGTGAGAAATCCCAATTAAAATTTGTTACTCTACCAAAAAACCCATCATAGTTGCCTGAGTATTTCTTTCTATATGTTTCTATTTTTTTTAATAATTCTAATTGACTATATCCTTGATTATCAAAAAATATATCTTCTATTATTGTATTTTCTACTTCTCTTAAACTCCCAGAATTATCTACATATTTGTTAAAACCCCATTCTAACATCATAGTAAAACCTAATCTTAAATATAATAATTCAATAAGTTGAAATTGAAATGTATTATAAGCTTTTAATTGTATTGTTGCAGATCTAATTGAACCTCTATTTATACAATCAATTTTCGCTGAGGTTATACCAGGCATAGGTTGTTTTCCAAATTGATTTCCTCCTAAACCATATGCTGAAGTATCGTTCCAAATATTATCTGAAAAGTTTATGTCTGATCTTTGGGAAATTTTTCCATTTTTTAGTTCTCCTAACCCACCAAATAGTATAGATTGTTTAGCTAAAGTTTCTTCACCCCCATATTGTTTTATTTGGGCTTCCGAAAATCCTAGGTTTTTTAATTTAGTTTTAGCTTCAGATAATTGTAATTTATTATTTTCTTTTATTTGTTCAGAAATTAATTTATATTTTTCTTTACCTTGTTCAGATAATACAGGTAGATAAGGGACTACAATTTCATAGTCTTCGTCTTTTAAAATCCCACTACCTGCTTGGTCTTGAAATTCCTTTTCTGTTGGGATGATAGATGGGTTATAAAAATTAACTCCAGAAGCTAATTTTAAAAAAGAATTTTTATTATTTTGAAGTTGGATTTGATTTGGGGATTTTAATTTTGACCCAAACCCCACACCACTAAGCTCTTGTCGAGCTCGGATTTGATCGAATACATATGTATCAAACTGTTCTCCTATTAAATTTCCGGTCATAACTATCTTTCATTTAAAATTCGAAACTCACTTATTAATTGAGCCGTGTTTTGAGGTATTCTAATTTGAATACCTATTGGAATATGGTATGAATTTTGTTCTAACCCTGGATTAGAGCATGATATAATCCACCAGAGTTTAGCATCGCCATAATGTTGTTGTGCTAATTGATCAAATCTATCATCTTCCTGAGTAACTACATAAATATCATTTGAACTATAAGGTACAACAGGATATTTAGTAGTCCCATAGTATTTAATTCCTCTTCCATATATATTTGTAATTGAATATCTATCCATAATATTAATTTATTCCTTTTGCTTTTTTAGTAAATACATCACCAACTAAGTCTGTGCCTTCTTGATTAGTTGTTGAAGAGGGTATAGTAAAGTTTTCAGAACCATTATTACCATCATAATTGTTTCCATTTTTATTCCTTAAGGCAATATACCTTTCATCACCCCAAGCAGATACAAAAGTAGAACCATTTTCAGTTAAACCCTCAAATGTGTTTTGTTGAATCCTTGGGACAAAATTATGTATAGGTTTAAATTCAAAACCGGTTACAGTCATTATCATAGGTAATTCTTTAGTCTTTTTTCCCCCATCATTTGCCCCTGTTTCACTATCAACATCTATTTCAAATGGGGATTCTTTTGGGTAGGATAAATTTAATCCAGTAATTATACCAGGTTGTTCATAACAATAACCTCCAAAAGTTAAATATGCAATATTTCCTTGCATGTAACCATTAGAACTGTAATCTGGGGCTAAACTTGAAGCCAGATAATTTAATTTTTGGTACATAGGAATTAATTCATCAATGGATTGGGCTGCTAATGTCCACCCCATAGATATTGATCTACCAAAACCACCATATCTAAAGAAGCTTTCAGCTCTACCCATAAATTTTTCTTCACCCCATTGTGCTGAGTAATTATCTGAAAATGAATCTATAAATGCTCTAAAATGAATATACCTTTTTAATCCTTCAGGATTATTAGCATTATTATCTAATATTCCGATTCTAAATTTAATAAAATCATTTTTAATGTTGTTTCCAGCATTTATTACATTAGTAGATTGGTAAAGAGGAAGGGCATTTAACTTATCTAAAGGACCAGTCCCAGTTCCAATATTGTAGTTTGATAAGTTTTTGTTTCTTCTTCCAGGATTACCAATATTAACTCTTTCTTCAAAATTCCCATTTGCACCACTTTGGTAATCTATGGTTGTTGAGATTAAAGAATTTGGTTTTCCTGGGTCTAGTGAAGTCCTAAAATCAGGTAATATTTGGTCTTTTGATTTTCCTACTTTAGAATCTGCAGCCGAAACTATTCCACTATAGTTGAGTAATTTAAATTCCTTTTTAAATTCTTCATTATCATATAATTGAGTATTAGTAGCTCTTCTTATAGTAGTTTGACCTACTCCTAAAATAGAGCCTGGACCTCCATTGTATCTTAGTATCTCTTGTTGGTTATCATTTATTCCTAACCCACTGTTACTATTTTTACCAAATAAATTATTAAGTAAACCACCACCAAATCCTTTTATACCCCCTCCAGTTAAAGAACCTAAAAAAGTATCAATGGAATTATTAGAATCGGTTTGTGCTACTCCTATTTTAGCTCCAACTAAATTTACTAATCTATTTGTTTCTGGTAGTTGTTTATTATTAACTCTCTTTACATATATAGGCTGTTCTAAAGGAAGCTCAGCATTTAGTATATTATCTAGTAACCCAATACCTGTATTAGCACCTGATTGTGATGTGTTTTTAAAAGGGTTTATACCTTGTTTTAATAAATGTGATCCTGCAGATCCTACTGCTAGTTGAGCTAAAGTAGAAGTTGGAAGGTATACCCCATCATTTATAGGGTTAAAAGATACATCTGAGCTGGATTGAATTTTTACTGAAGTACGAGATAAAATATTTTGTTTTGCAGCAAATTGTAACCCCTTAGGGGATATCATAAATTTACCCATTCGAGATAAATCATCACCTACATGCTGTAAAGTGTTTGCTCTTAAAAGAAAATCAGGACCACCAGTATCTCCAGGAGTACTGTCAATAGATTTGGTAATAAAAGGTTCTCTACTATCACCACCACCTATACGGTCTTGTCCATACCTTAATGATTTAAGGTCTGTTGTTAAATCTAAAAGCCCCATATTTTATTTATCTAGGTAAATTATCTAAGTACTTTACTGGGTCAGCAGAATCTAAATTAGATGGTGCTGGTTTACCATTAAGTCTTGGAGTGCCGTCTACTGAATATGTGTCATGTAAAGTAGATGTTGAAAATTCAGGTGTTGAAGGGGTTACCCCATTTAAATTAGATAAGTTTGAACCACCTTGTGTTTGTAATTTGTCTAAAAGTCCCATAGTTATTGTTTTATTATAAATATTATATTATTGTATTTGTCTAGAACCTACAGCAAAAGCAGTACCTACATTAGTACTATCCATTTGAACTGTTCCTTCTTTACTTAAAATTTGTTTTAATAACATGTTTGTTTCACTCATATTAGCATTTCCTCCTGCTCCACCTTGTGTATTGATATTTGGAGAAACGGCAATACCATCTCCTGCTGCTGTAATATCCGTTGCACCAAATCTATCTGTAATAGTAAATGGTCCTTTTCCTGGAGGTGCAACTCCATCTGCTACTGTTGATGCTATTCCCCCAACAACAGCTCCTGCAAGTGCTATTCCTGCTAATATAGGTAGAGAGGCAACACCAAATGTCATTGCAATTGCAACTGCTGCTGCGGCTGCTGCTGCTACTAATAAATATTTACCAAAAGATTGAACTCCTTCAGATAATTTAGTCATTGCTCTTGTTTGCATTTCTGTTAAAGATTGCATTTCCTCATTTGCTAGAACCTCATCTGATTTTCTATCTAAATCTTCTTGGGCCTGGGTGGATAATGCTTCTTGGCTTACTAAACTATCTGCTAATTGGTCTGCACTCATTCCTAAGGCGCCCGCTAATGCTTGTTGTTGAATAACATTCATATTTTGTAGTTCTTCTAAACTACCTGCTTCTTCAACTAATGCTCTAGCTAATGCTTCTTGATCTCCTGCTAAAGCTGCTGCCCTAGCTTTTTCAAGATTTAAATCTCTACCAATTAACAATTCTGCCTCTAATTCTTTTTGGATAGAAGATTCAAAATCTAATAATTGTCCTGCAGACCCTGCAACAGCACTCATTTCAATACCCAAAGATTTTGCTGTGGCAACTGCTTTTGTTAAACCACCTTCAATACCCATAGCATTAACTCGGGCTAAACCTGTTATTTTATTAGCTTCATCTAAAACATCTGATAATTTTAATCTAATACCAAATTCTCTTTCAGCATCTAAAACTCCTTTTGCTTGTTCTTTTTCTAATGCTTTAAAACTTTTACCCGCAATCATAGCTTGTTTAGCCATGTTACCTACTGCTTCTTCTGATAATCCAAGCAATGCAAGTGATTCAGCTGCTCCTTCTCTAATATCTTTATCAAAGGCAATAGCCGTTCCCCCTAAAGCTTTATTTAGGGACATTACTGCTTTTTTCTGTTCTTTTATAGTAATACCAGTAAGACCTGCTGCCTTACTAGATTCATACATTTCATTTTTAAACTCCTTAGCTTCTTTTTTAGACATGCTAAGACCACGAGCAATTTCAGTTGTAGATTGATCTGCCTTTTTAAATTGATCAAATAAAGCACCAGCTACTTTAAATAAAGCCCCTGCTGCACCTAACCTAACTGCAGATTTATCTATATTTTCAAATAATTTTTTACTTAAATTCCTTGCATTTTGTAAACCTGTAACTTGTTTACCTGATGCATCCGATTGTTCTTTATTTAATTTTGCTGCTTCCGCTGCTGCTTTCTTAAAATTAAACAGCTTAGCTATACCACCTGCACCTGCCTTTTGGAGTATTCCTTCAACCCCATCAGCTAATTTACCCGCTATTCCTAAACTTTCTCTTTGTTTTTTATTTTGTGCCTCAAGGTTAGCTAGTATTTTTTTATCTAACGCAAAAGTTTCTTCTAAGGCAGAAATCTCATCTATGTTAAGTTGAACCCCTTCTCTTTTAAGGAATTCTATTTTTCTAAGGGTTATTGATTGTTGTTTTTGAACTTTTTCAACTTCTTTAATAAGTTCCGCTTCTATATCATACCCTGCAGCTACCTTTTTTTGAATAGCCGCATAATTATCTAATTGTTTAGAAGTTTGGTTTATAGCAGAAGTTATATCCCTACTATATGATTTATATAATTTTTGAGTGGCATCATCGGCACCCTTTATTTTATCAGAAATTTGGGATTGAATAGAAGCACCTAAAGAAAGTAGTTGGTTATCTAAAGCTCCAATTTCCTCAGAAAATTTCTGTATTTCATCATTAGCTTTTTTTACATCGTCTCCTAAGGCCATATGGGTATTTTGTTATAAATATTAAAAGAAGGGATTTTACTTATAACTAGTTTTATTTTGAAACTTAGGTTGATTTACTTGACCCTTAGTATTAACTAAAGAATCTTTGTCTTTAGATTTATTTGCTTTTTCATTTTGGGACTTATTGTACTCATTTATTTCATGGAAAGTAAATTTACGTAACCAAATAGGCATATTATATATCGTAAACCAATCATAGCCTCCATTTCCATGGAAGACTATGTTATGTATTTGGGTAAATAAATTTTTTCTGTATATTGGGCTATTTTCCAAAGTCAGGCCAAAAAAATCCAACCCCAATTGGAATTGTTTTTGTTGTTTCGCTACTTGAGGGAAAAAAAGTTAAATCTACATCTGGTGACATTGATTTAATGTATTCTCTAAGCGCACGAGCATCTCGTGCTAGCAGATATTTATCTACAAATTCTCGAATATCTTTTTTATCTGTTTTTCCTTCAACTGAAAGTATTGTGTGTTTTAATCTTGTAGTAAGAGTAGGGTCCGATTCTTTATTTATTTTCTTTAAACCATCCAGTTCACGTTGAATTTTTGTTTCATCCCCGTGATTTAATAACTTAAAAACAATTTCATTCCCAGAATGTGGGAATGTAAAGTTAAATTCATTTTTACCTGATTTAAACAAATCTTCATCTATAGTTGTATTTTCAATATCTGTTAAATCTACAGTTTCTTCTATCCCATCAAATGCAAAAGTGTAATCTTTACCATATCCTAAGATACGGGCCGCAATCATAATGGCGTTTTTATCCCCAATTAATAAATCATTATAATCTATTTTAGAAACAATTAATGATTGAAATAATTTATCTAATACTGTTCCTTTTTGAATGTAAGAAGCATTGGTAAGAATGTCTTCTTCTTTAGCTGTCATATATTTAATTTCAATTTTTCCATCAGCTAATGGTGAATCCTTTGAATATAAATACCCTTTAGAAGGTAAGTCTACTATTTCTGTTGCTAGTTTAAAATCTGCCATAATCTTTATTTAATAATAACGTTTGTTCATATTATACATATGAATATAATATATTTTTAATGCACTTCCACATAATTTTAAAAGAAAAGTTTATTAGTTTTTGTTTCAGGATCATAATAATAATGCCCTTGAAATGTTATTCTTGAATCTCCTTCTTTTAATTCAAATCCCCCAATTCTATGAGATAATTTTGCTTCCCATATATGTAAACTACCTAATTGATATTCTTCTGTAGCAGGAACACCAGAATTTGTATTAATAATAATAGAATTAGCTGGGCCACTTCCATGGGTACTAAAAGATGATGATTTGGTAGGACCAGTTTCATATTCTAAATAAGGGGTAGTACCTTTAGATTCTATAAGGATAACAAATGAATATATTTTGTTAATATCAAGATTAGGATAATAATCTACAATACTAACATCAGTATGATATTTAAACTCATTAAAAGGTTGAGGGTGGGAAGCATATACATGAAACCCAGGTATAGTAAGATCAGGTTCTAATTCAGATTCTATGGATGTAATTTCTGTAATTTTATTTATGGTTTTTGTATATAACCAATAAAATTTTTCTAATAGTGCAAATTGGGTTCCTAAGGTTATATCTTCCTTATGTCCCTCTAATCTATATAACGGATCACCTAAAAGATATTCTGCTTTGTATTGGTCCTTTAAAACTTCTATAATGGGGGTGTCTTTATAAGGTAATAAACCTGAATTCCTATATTGGGAGGAATGTTTCCAATATTGTTTTAAATCATAAACTCCATCTTTAATTAAATTAATTTCAGATAAAGATAAAAAGTTTGGATAGTTTTGAACCATATAACTAAGATAAGAAAAAGCCTGGCCGAAGCCAAGCTATTTTCTAAATCAGGGGTGGGTAAAATTTTTAGAAGTTTAAGATACAATAATCTGGTTGTACTGTAATGCTTATGTTCTGAGCAGTATCTACAGTATCCCAATTATAATCTCCAAATGATGTGCTTGTAATAAATGCACCTTTTATAATCCATTCAGATACAATATCTCCTACAGGTCCTAGTACGTTAAAAGTAAGATCTTTTTTATAGAAATCACTATACCCATCACGACCAGTAACTGATTCGTGGTGTAAACGTACCCATTCCATAGTTGCTTGTGCTCCCGATGGTGTAATTGGGTCAAATAATGTTAAAGAAATTGGATCCCAAGTGGATTTTCCTTTTACATATCTTGATACATTAATATGATTTAATTCAACTGTACCTTGTGATAAGGTTACAGCCCCTACTTCTTTTACTAAATAAGCAGGAATACCGTCAATATACATGACGAATCTGTTTGCTTGTTTTGGCTCAAAAGCGGTGAAAAATATTTCGTTTGGATCTAATACTGCCATTTTATTTTTTTATTTTATTATAAATATTTATCTTTTTAATTCTTACGCTGGAAATGTTGCTCCAGTTGGTAGTACATTGAAATCTAGGATTACAAATTCTGCTGTTTTTGTTGGTTGTAAGAAAATCTGACCTACTAACTCATTTCTATCTATTGTAGATGCCGTGTTATTAGTATCATCCATTACTACTTTAAAAGCATATAATCCTTGTCTTTGTTGTACTCCTTCTAAATATGGGTTAACTACACTTAAGAAGTTATTTCTTGTAGCAATTGTATTTTGTTCAAATACTAAACCATCAGCTACTCCAGATATAAATCCTTTAAGGGAAATTAATAGTCTACGTACATTTACTCTATCTAAAGCACTAGCACGTTTTTGTAATGTTTTTTGACCAAATACAACTACTCCTGATTGTGGGAAAGTTGCTAATGGGTTAACGTTTGCTTCATATAAAGTATCTCTATTAGTTGCAGATAATTTTCTTTCAGCTCTAACTACTTGACCTAAAGCTCCTCTAGTTAATCCAGCAGGTGCAAACCATGGTTCACTTGAAGCGTCTGTAAATACATACACTCCAGGAATTACAGTTGAAGCTGGTGAATAAACTAATTCACCTGTTTGTGGATCGATCATTTGAACCCATGGCCAATAAGTTGCAGCATAACTGTTATCAAATGCAGAAGCTGCTTGTGAAACTGATGCTATTGAACTACCATATTTTACTAAATCTAGTACTGCGATTGCATCGCCTCTTTGGATTGTATTTGATAATAAAGATGTTGTTTGAGTTGCGTGAGTTGCGTTAAGTAACCCAGGAGCACTAATAACATTATATTGGTATTCATCTATATTTCCTAATAAAGCAATCGCGTTATCATAATTACTACCAGTTAACCCTTGTGTATCAAATGCAGCACCATCTCCTATGTTTCCATAAAAGTTAGCAACACGTCCCGAGGTGGCAGTTGTTATATTTTCTCCACTAGCTCCATTAAATGAACCAGAAGATACTGCTGGTAAAGAACCTGTAAATTGAGCTTTTGCTTGACCATTATTATCGAAATAATTTGGTGTTTTTAAATTTACTGATTTTACTCTTACATATCTTGATAAATTAGCATAAGATCCTGATTCTTGAATAAAGTAATCTGATCCTTCATTAACTAAATTTTTATTAATGTCACCAATTTGTGCTGATATATAATTTGGTTGATATGGGTCTAGTGATAAGTTATTATATTGTTCTAATACTACTTGTTGGTTTGTATTATCATTACCTCTACGAATAATTAAACTAAATGTTCCTGAAGCTGTATTTACTGAAGGAATTGACCAACGAACATTTTCTGCTGATCCTGTTGATAAAGCACCACCTGTTAATTCGGTTGTACCTGTATTCATTACTGCTCCTTCTGAAATTGTTTCTAATTCAAAAGGTGTAACATCATCTGATAAATTAGCAGCAACTAAAGTTACTGTAAAAGTTCCGGCAGTTAAATCTGCTGCTGTTACTGTAAGTACTACATCTGTACCTGCTACTCCTCCTAAAGCTGTTTGTATATCGGCTGCAGACCAAGTAAATGTATCATTTACTTTAACTCCTTCTCCAGCTGATGTAGCTGCAATTGCTGTTAAATTTGAAGCACCTGCTCCACCTGCAAACGTTAAAGACCAAGCTTGACCAGTTGCAGTTGTACTTGTTGTTGATGAAGGGTTAATTGTAGTTGTTCCTGCATCATAAGTATCTGTTGCTGCAAATCCAGTTGATCCTAATAAACTAGTTGTTACAATTGGTGAACCACCATTATCGTTTGTTGAAAAAGTTAATGTATCTCCTAAATTGTACCCTGTACCCGCTGTTGAAGCTGTTATTGCTACTGGTGCGCCAGCAGATGTATCTAATTTAAATGTTGCTCCTGTTCCACTTCCATTTGTTGTAAATGTAGCACTTGTATAAGTTACTGCACCCGAACCTGTAAAATCTGAACCAGCATCAACACCTGCAGCAAATAAAGCTGCGGCATTAGTAGCTATATCAGCACCTGTACCTGTTTTTAATTCTGAACCATCTACGGTGTTAATAAATGAACTTGTAGCAGAAGTAAAGGTTTCTGGAGTTACTCTAGTAACTAGTAAACTTGTTCCACCACTTTGAAAATAGTTATTCGCTGCTAATGAAGTCAAATATGAATAAGCAATGGATGCACTTTGTACTGTAGTACCAAAAATTGCTGTATATTCACTAAAAGAGGTAACCAATGTAGGTACTTCAACAGGTCCTAAAGCAGCTGGTCCTATAATAGCAGCACCAATTTCTGCGGGTTGTTGAGTAATAAATGATTGGTCGTTTTCTCTAGCTAATACACCTGGAGATAATAATGTTTCTGCCATCTTTATATGTTATTTTTAATATTGTTTTATTATACATATTAAAGACTTTCTCAAAGAACTATTTTAGTTTAATAAATTCTCCTTTTTCTAGGTCAATATTACCTTCTCCATACTTTTCTTGTAATTCTTTACCTGTTTTTTCTTGGTCTTGGAGGAGTGATTGATATTGGTTTTGGAGATTTTTTTTATCCTTTTCTAAAAATACTTTCCTTAATTCAATTTGGCCTAGGGAAAAAGTAATTTCGTTTTCTGATCTTTGGAAATCTTTTAATTTTTGTAACTCTTCTTGTAATAACTTTGTTGTACTCATTTTTTATTTTGTTTATAAATATTATTATTCTATTCTATTATAAATATCACTTTCTAATTTAGAAGTAAGGTTTATTAGTTCATTATTATGATAATATCCCAGGTCTTCTATTTTAGAAAAATATACAGTAAATTGTTTATCATTTAAGGTAATATCCTCTCCATTTACTCTTATCTTTATTTGTTTTTCTTCAAAATTATCATATATAAAAACTTTATTTTCAGAAAAAAACAATTTGTATTGATCATTACTTTTATTATAATTTAATACATCAGGGTTTCCTGTATTTAACATTCCTACAATTTCAGTTTCAACTTTAACATAATTAAAATTAGAAATTAAATGACCCCAATATGCTTCTGCATCTGTAAAAGATTGTCCCGTTGTTGGGTTTGAGCTAGTATATTCTTGTTTGGATATTAAGTTATTAATTCTGTTAGCATTTTCTTTACTTAAAATATTAAATAATAGGCTTGGGAATAAAGAGGCATTAGTAGTAGGATCTTTAAAATCACTACATATAAAATCTTTTGGATTATTAATCATATTTAACACCCCCTGAGTTATTTCTATATCGTAATTTATAAAAGAATAGTGAGAATAATCTAAATTTTGACAAAAAGCAATAGCATTCTTCTTTAAATTGAAAACTGTCCACCCATAATCATTCATCATATGTGATATTTTTATTGGAGGTTTTTCACCACATGGTGTACATTCAATATTAACGCTTTTCCAAAATACCATTCCTCTTTCAGGATATTTTAGAATAGGATTACTCTTATCATACACTAAATAATCTATATTATTTTGAATTTCTATTGGAAGAGGGGAATGGGTAGATACCAATATATCATATTTATCTTTTAATGATAAAATCATATTGGATAATAAGTCAAGTTTACGTTGGGTATCGCAATAACATAAAATAATAACTAAATTTTTATTTTTCATAATATTATAATCATTAAATGCTTTTTCTAAAGTTTTAGCACTTTTGGGTTTTACTGAAGGGTCTGGTCCGTGTATAAAATAGGGTTCTAATGAAGATTTATCGTACATAACATCAAATCCTTGTTTTAAAAAATATGGGTTAACTAAAGTTTCTTCTTTTGAACTATAATAGTTATTCCAGGTAATTGGTAAATCTAATATTTTGTTTTCTTCCCATAATACATTATTTGCTACTCTTTCTTCGGAAAAAGCATTGTCATCTGCATATAGTTTAAGGCTATAATTATTTAATTCTTTATTCCATTCTAAACATTTTTCAAAGAATGGTTTACTATCCCTATTATAAAAATAAAAATTAGCGGCTAATAATTTTTGGTTTGGGTTTCTTTTAATGTTCTTTATAGCAGCTATCTCACCCCCATAATTACCTTCTAATCTTATACCTTTATGATGTCTCCATTGATTAATGTCTTTATGAAAATATTGAGCAAATAAAGGGTAATCCTTTAAAGATGATAAGTATTGTAAAGAGTTATCGATATTTTCAGTTACAAAAGCATCACCATCTATCCATGCAAAGTTATTATAATTTTCTTCTAATGAATCTAGATTTGCTAAATACTTAGCAAAATATATAGAATAATCTTTATGAAATAAATCGGGTTCATGTGTAGAATTTATAGTAGGTTTAGGATTATAATTAATTCTTTTATTAGTTACATTAGGTAAATCAATTGTAGAATCACAATTAAAACCATATACTATAAGTTTGTATTCTGAATATTTTAGTAAACTTTTAGCAAGTACCTCAATCATTGATAAATAATTTTGGTTCCCTCCTGTTGTCCAAACAAATTTATTATTCATTAAGTAAAGGTTTTATTTTATGTAATACTTGTTCTACGGAAATAGATTTTTGGCAAATATGTTGTTTATGTGTTCCCTTATTTTCTGGGCACCAATCCCAGTCCCCTGCATCGAATACATGAGTATTATGAGTCCAACAATTATTACATACGTTATGGTTTTCAATTTTAGTTAAGTTATTAGGTATGTCATACCCATAAGGAACAAAATTATTTATCATTATTGTATGTTTATTTAAAGCCCAGTTTATCCAAGATAATCCTGATCCTAGTCCTATAAATAAATCGGAATGGTGTATATAATTAAATAGTTCATCCCAAGGTAATTTTGATTTATCTATTATATTAGTTCCCTTAAAACCATTTAAAGTTAAACTAACTACTTTATAACCCTTAGAATGTAATATCTTAGCTAAATTTCTCCAATTTTCATGAGGCCATTCTTTTAACCCAGATGTTGATTGAGGTCCTATACAAACATATTTTCCTTTTATAGGTCTTTTATGTGGGGTAAAATTAATACCATGGTTTATAGGAGTATAAGGAATATTTAAAATATCACTTGATGTTTTTATTAAAGGGATAGTATTTACTTGGTTAGGATGGTCGGAGAAATTTTTCCATCCTCCTTTTTCATCTCTAAACCACCCAATTTGGAAATGGGCATAACTTGGGGGGTTATCTCCAGGGTTTACGAATGTTATATCTTTATATGGTTTTAAATTTTTAAACCACTCATTATGGAATGTGCTAACTATGACATTACATTTATATTTATTTTTAAATTCTACTATTTGAGGTGCCCAAGCTAAGGTATCTCCTATTGATTTTGATTCAAATGATATTTTTACAGTTTTATCTTTTAAACTAAAGGTGTGTACTATTTTACCATTTATTTTTATTATCCAAGGTATATGATAGCTTTTATTACATTTAGTCCACATATTGTTACTGATAGTACTACTATGAAGGGTTTTATTAGTAGACCCATCTATAAATTCAACAAAATATTTGTTGTTATGATGACCTAGTACTTCTACTTTAGGACCTAAATTAAAACTTATTTCCACTTTATTCTTAGGTAAACTTTCTAACAAATCTTCAATTTCTTTACCTGCGATTTTAGCAGCATTTTCCCATGTAAATTTTTCTCGTATTTCAATAGATTCTTTTAATGCCCGTTTTTTATGTTTTTTATAGTTAATATAAGCATCTCTCATTACTTTTTTTAAGTCATTAAAATCGGGATCATAAAATTCCCCCTCTAACATTTCTTGAGAAAAACTACTATATTCACCTTTTTTAGCTTTTGATGTAGATAATATGTTTACAGGTAATCCTAATCCCTCTGCAAATTCTAATTGTGCACTACAGTTAGAATAAATGGAGGGAGTACCACAAGCCATAGCTTCAATTAGAGGTAAATTCCATCCTTCTGATCTTGCGCAAGATAAAAAAACATGCCCCTTTTGTAAATACTTAATGTATTCTTTCCTAGTTGGGAAATGTTTTATTTTAATTCTGGGGTCATTTAAATTATAGTTTTTAAGTCTATTTTCTGTAGATTTAAATTCATCTTTAGCATAGGGGTTATCAATAGATACTATTAAATCCACGGGTTCATCCTCATTAAATTCTTGTAAAAAAGATTCTATAATTTCCTTAGTAGATTTTCTATAATCCCACCTACCAAATAAAATAAATTTAAACCTATTATCTTTATATTCTGGGAGGGTTGATTTATTATTAGGTTTAAAAATTGACCCATCTACAGCTTCAGGTACTACTTTTACTTTATGAGGTTCTATTCCTTGTTCTATAGTACAATCTCTTTGCCATTTAGAAGCAACCCAAACTTGATCAAAAGTTTTTAATTGATTGAAAAAATAATCAGGTTGTCTTGTAGTTTCCCAAACATTATAAGCAATCTTAGGACCATCATAGTTTTGATAGAAAAAATGATGGTTAGTTTCATTAAGGATAATATTTACATTATGTTTAAAAGTGTTTGGGTGTTCTTTATAAAAGGGGTAATGTTGAAGGGAATTATCATTATCCCATAAAGATTGTTCTACTAATAACTTTTTATCTTTACTATCAAAATCTTCTTCCCCATTATGAGGTTCATCATTAAAACCATCCCAAGATTTACCTATTGTAAAGTTTCTAACCTTTAAATCATAGAGGTTAGAAAGTTCTCTATAAAATGCTCTAGTATGATTTGCATACCCCGTAGTCCCTATATAACTACCATGTGAAAATATTTTAGGCTTTATCTTTGTCATTTAAACCAAATTTACTATATTTGTACCATAATCGTTCGTGAAAAAAATACAAAATCATTTTTGTAAATACCTCTACACCACCAATAGCTAAACCAGTTGTCCAACTACCTGTTATAACACCTGATAGGATAATAGTATCTATTGTTCCTATTATTCTCCATGAAAATGTTTTAGCAATATGTCGTTTATAGCTTACCATCTTTTTTCATTTGTTTTCTGATATTAGTAGCAGATACATCTCTTATTTCTTCAGGGGGTACGTGTTCTATTATATCATATCCTACACCTCTACCTATATTTATAGATTCAATATCAGGTATAGTAATTATTTTTACTCTACCCTGTTCTACCAAATCCTTTAATTCGATTTGAAGGTTTGCTTCTACTTCTTTTGAAGTCCATGGGTTTTTTTCATCAGGTTCAATGTCCCTAATACAGATTAATACATTTTTTCCGTTATCTAAACGTTGATCAATTAACCAACGATGCCCTTGGTGCCAAGGTTGCCATCGTCCAATATACATCGAATACTTTATTTCACTATCTGAGGATTTGAATGCTGCTTGTGCTAAGTATTTTTTCATATTTGATTTAAGATTTTTTGTAAAGATTCTTCAGGTGTATCATCTGTCGTATCTATACTAATAAAATTTTCTTGGGGACCAATATACGCTATTGCTTTAAAATGGTCACGTTCTCTTAGTTCTGTTGTGTAAGTATAGATTTCTTTAATATTATCACCTAGTAGGGTTTTAAAATCTTCTCTTTGATCTAAATAGGGGGATACTAAAGAAACTATAACATCGTTCCCTTGGTTGTGTAAATAATGTGCAATACGTTGAGCGGTACCAACATTTTCAACTCTACCTTTAATAGAATAGTCCTTATTAGAAAATAATTCTCGCATATCATCCCCATCTATTCTATAGGCGTTGGGGAGATGTTTATCTTGAAGTAAATCAGCTAAAGTTGTTTTACCATGAGCTGGTTGGCCAGTAAACCAATATATCATATAACGTTATTTTTGTAACCATAATGTACGTAACTAATTTAATTAATCCAAACTATTCTTTTCTAGTTTGCCCACCAGGAAAAGTTCTAACTCCGGGTTTAAATGTGTCAGCATTACTAGTAGTTTCAAAATTAATTGTAACTTTAGATTTAGAATTCCATTTTTGAATTGAATGCATTTCTTTTTGGATTGTATCAGGTATAATATATCCTCTTAATTGGATTTTGAATGTTCCTTTTACTAATCTATCCATACCTTGGGTTAAAGAAGTTTCAGTTGCAAAAGAATCAATAAAAGCTCTAAATTTAAATCTTTCTGGATTACCCCAATAAGCATCTGAGGCATATTCACAAGCTTCTATAATTTTGTTTAATTGTTCCATATAATAGGACTGCACGATAACACTATATTCTAATGTTACAAAATCAGGCATAGCTACTGCATAGTGTTCTTTTACAGGTTTTTTATTATTTAGTACAGAAAAATTATTATAAAAATTGTCTGGGCTGTACTTTTTTTGGAATGATCCATATAAATTTACCCCATTAGCATCTAATTTATTAGACACTGTTCTATCTTTAGTTAATGTATCCCGTTTTAAAACAATAATAGGTAACATTATAGCACCATTTTTATCTCTGTAATAACCATCACGTTGAAATGATTTCCACCTTTCAGGTGAACCATATATTACGGGAACATTTCTTCTTTCCCCATTTTGGAATACAAAGGGTTTGATTACATTTTTAAAATAATAAAATACTGCTTCATCAAGATCTTGTATACCTATTGAAAATGGTTTTGTAGAATCTTCTTTAAAGCTTAGTTTTGTAGATCTATTAAAATCTATTCCCGTTTCTGATTCATTAGGGTTAATTCTAGCATTAGGATTACCTCTTTCAGTGTCATAAGCAGTTTGCTGTTCAACACTTAATTGTCTTTGGGTTTTTGGTATTGGTTTTCTAATTTTGCTCATTACATTCGTTCTAAATAAGGAGAAATCGCTACTTTATCTGCTGGTATATAATATGTTGATACTAAAATGGATAAGTCACTTCCAAATTTTTCTAAACCTGGGTTTAATGGGTTTAGTTTTCCGTCTGAATCATTATTAGGATAATCAGGGTTTTTTCCTCCCCAATATTGATTACCTATTGTACTTTGTACACCATAATAGCTTTCTTGGTATAAAATGATATCACCAACTTCAGGTACTACATCAGCATCAACAAGGTCATCTCTAAAAAAGTAAAAATTAATTGGTTGGGCAAACTGAATACCTTCCTCATTTTCAGCATATGCCTGATCCTGTCTATCAATTAAAACATTAAATAGAAAAGGACCGTTATAAAATTTAGATCCAGCGGCTTCACCATATATGTTTACTTTAGTTTCTTCTAATTTAAATTGATACAAAGCACATTGTTGGGTAATAATATTACCCATCAATTCTCTATTTAATTTTCTTACCAGAGAAACATCCCTCTGTCCTGTAAACATTGCCATATATTATCCTATAAAAATTGTCCAAGGGACTTGTTGTAATTCTACCATTTTAGATTCTGCTTCTTGTGCCTTTCTTTCTAATAGGGCTTTTCTAGAAGTTTCATCAAGATAAGCTCTTAATCTTTCTAATAATGCTGTTTTTTCGGCTGTTGCTGCTGCTATTAAATCTCCTTGATTTAAATTAACTTCAGCATTTGGAATTGGTATACTTGTATATTTACCTCTAATATACCCTAACATTTCTTTAGCAATAGCTAGTGTCATTTCAAATATCCATTGTCTACCAATAGAATTGATTAAACTATATTTCGGGTTTTGGAAATTAGCATTACCTACATTATTAACTTGATCTGTGGCACATTTTACCCCTCCTCTATCTTTTTCAAAAATATATTGAAACCAAATTTTTCCACTTTGTTCTGGAACTGGAAATACTTTAAGATCATTAGCATGTATTTCAAAACTATAATTTGACCATCTAACTTGTTGGTTCATTTCGATTGATTGAATTACTTGCATATCATAGCTTAGGGGCATCATTAAAAATCCCATATCACCACCAAATCCTCCTACACCCACCATTCCGGCAGCAATTGCACCTCCAAAACCAAAACCATTATATGGATCTAAATATAAATCAGATGCGGGGATTGGTTCTTGGTAAAATACACGTTTAATTTCTATTCCTTCGGAATAAGCAGACCCTGTAAACCCACTAGCTGACATAAATGTTTCAAAACTGTAATTTTGTTGGCCTTTAGTTAAATCAAAAGAACCTGAATACCAAGGGATTGTACCTCCTACTCCTGCTTCATCAGCATATTGTTGAGTTAGTTTTATAATAGGTTTAAAACTTGGTGTTATTATAGTTTCATTTAATTCTTCAAATATTGAAATACCTTCTAAATCTAAAAAATTATCTCTAACTATATAGGCCCATATTTCATTTCCATACATAGTTACCGCTTCTTCAAATGCAGTATAAAAAGAACCAGATTGAAGTTCTATATCTACTAAAGGATAACCCAATCTGTTTGCACAGAAAACAGCTACTTTATCTGCATCTCTTCTAAATTCAGCATCATTATCATAAAAACCAAAAGGTGTTTCTCCGGGTGCGAATGAACTTGAACCGTCCCAAATAGGTATATTCATAATCTATATTTTGTTATAAATATGAAAAAAAGGACTCATATTGAGTCCTTAAATTTTTTTATGTAAAGTGTTAATTTAATTTTTTACTACCAAATATTTAGAACCACTTGTAGCATTACCACTTAACCATAACCTCCCAGATTCTGCTGGTTCTGAAGTTGGTAGATTATATAAGTAAAATTCTGTCCCATCAATTGATCCTGAAAATGAACCAGATAATGAGCCTGTTATATCAGCAGATCCTGTAAAAGAACCAGATAATGAGCCTGTTATATCAGCAGATCCTGTAAAAGAACCAGATAATGAGCCTGTTATATCAGCAGATCCTGTAAAAGAACCAGATAATGAGCCTGTTATATCAGCAGACCCTGTAAAAGAACCTGTAAATTTACCATCGAACCCACCTGATATTAAACCATCAGCTTCAAGTGATAAAGAACTTGTAATTTGTCCTACTCCTGATCCACTTACAAAGACTATAGACCCATTACTAACAAACAATTCTTTCCAAGGTTTTTCTTGTGTACCTAAAGTTGCTTCAACTTCTGCAGGAATAATACTCCCGGAGAATAAAGAAGAGCCTAATACTTCAAGTGCGTTATTAGCCCCATCTGAACCTGAAATTATAAAGGGACCTGAAGATGCGGTTATTGCATGAGATCCTGTAAAGTATCTAAAATTATCATCTAGTTCGTCAATTGTTAATGCTGAACCTTTTACTGATCTATAAGTTAATGCCATTTTTATTTTAATTTAATTTTATTATAAATATTAAGAAGAAGCTATAAAATATTCTATTTGGATATCTTTAGTATCTGCTTTTGCTTTTATTGATGTTAATGAAGCAAAACCACCAATATATTGTTCATCAACATATCCTTCTACAACATAATCATAGTAGTTATTACTATCAAATTGACCATTAGAAAACACCATTGACTTACCCGGGTCTAATTTGAATAGACCATCATCACCAGAACCAAAATCAGTTGTATTTGGATTTTGAGCATCGGGACTATCCTGAATTAAGTAAAGAGAAACAAAATTAGAAGAACATAGATTTGTAAATCTCATATACTTAATTGTATCTCTTACAAATGAACCTGCTACTTGTTGTTCTTCAGAATCAACAAATCTTAAGATTTCAACTCCACTACCACTAAATTTGGTAGATATAGTATCAACTCTTCTTACTGTTTGAGTAATACCTGGGATTGTGATTTCGTTTATACAAATCTCCTCATTTTTATTAGGTAAGGTTATACTTTCTTGTATAAGTACTTTTAACGAACCACTAGTTATACATTGTGCCATTATATATTTTTATTATAAATATGATATTAGTTTTTATTATTATAATTATATGAACCAGAAATTGTAATACTTGCTCCTTTTTCTATAGCTTCATTGTAATAGTTTATTAAATCTTCTACAATTTCATTTCTATGGTTAGTAGTTAAAGTAATTGCTTCTAAATTTTTAATTTTTCTAGCAGCAGCATATAGAAATTTAAAACCTGAATCTGATTTTTTCTTTAAATCTGTTTGATGGGAATCACCACATACTACCATTTTACTTCTTAAACCAATACGAGATGTAATCATCTCCATTTGTTCATGAGTTACATTTTGTGCTTCATCTACTATTATTAAAGAATCTAAAAATGTTCTACCTCGCATAAATGACACGGGTACAATTTCTATTTTACCATCTTCAATCATTTTTTCAACTTTAACTTTATCATATAATGCAAAGAAATTTTGGTAAATAGGTTGAACCCAAGGATCCATTTTTTCTCTTAAGTCACCAGGTAAAAAACCTATTTCTTCTTTAGATACCGTAGGTCTAGTAATAATTATTTTATCATATTGTTTTCTGAATAATCCATCTAGTGCAACATTACATGCTAATAATGTCTTTCCACTACCTGCACTTCCACCTAAAAGGGTAATAGTGTTTTCGAGGATAGATTTTTTAGCTGCTTTTTGTTCTTCATTAAGTTGGAGTTTGAACTTAATTGGGTTTTTAGGAACTCTCTTAGAACGAAATACATCGTCCGTATGGTGTTTACTTGCCATAAATTCTTGAAATTAAGGGTTAGGTTATTAGTGAATGAAACCGTTGTAAATACGTTAAAAAACCGTAAATTATGGATATAGCTATATAATGAGATAAATATAGTTCGGATATAACGCATTTTATTATACATATGAAAAGTAAAAAAAAACCCGGCCTAAGCCGGGTTAATTTTATCAAGATTTGGTTATTCTATATACTATAGAGTCTCTAAACCATTAACTTGGATTTTACCATAAAATTCTGGACGAACCATTTTCTTAGCATAACGAGTCATCAATCCTTTACGTGGAGTAAAAGTTGCTGGATCATATACTAATGGAGTCATGATTAATGGAATGTATGGAGCAAATACAGCACCAGTTTCTAGGAATTGAGCACCTTTAAATCCTAACAAGATTTGATTATCTGTCATATAAGGATTTTTGTATACTTTATATCTTCCGTTAAATGCACCTACTTTTTGTACACCAAATGCATAACTTGCTTTAGATACATCTCCATCAGCATCACCAGCAAATCCAGGAATAGATTCAATGATTGTACTAATTGCAGGAGAAATTACCATAAAGTTAGCACCACCTCTAAGAGTTTTCTGGTGAATTACATTAGATAATTTCTGGATTTTAGTTCCTAATGTTTGGAACCATTGTCCTTGTGAATTATAAAATCCTAAGTCTGAAACAGTACCATTAGTACCATTATCAACAATAGATCTGTTGTTAACTGCAGACCATACTTCTGTTCCAGCAGCAGCAGATTCAACTAACATATCTAAAATCTCTAAGTCAATTTCTAATGAAATATACTCACTTAAGATAGAAGTTAATTCAGCTTCAGCATCTAATGCGTGGTAAGCGTTTAAATCTTGTGCGAACTCAGGAGTCCATACAGCTTTTAACTTACGAGTTTTAGCTACGATAGCAGATGATTGCATCTGTACGTTGATTTCTGGAATTACGATTGGAGTATTGTTACCGTTTAGGCTATTATTTCCATCTTCAAAATCACCTCTTTCATTGTCTACTGGAGCTAATGAATAAGATACAGCAGTTGCTACTGCCGGATCAAGAGAATCTTCATCAATAACAAATTCTATTCTTGTTCCATCAGTACTAAACTGAGTAAATTGTGGGTATTGTCCTGTTGCAGCAGGAGCATTTGCACCTACTAAATAGAAACTTCTGATTGCTTCTGCATCATAATTACCATCTAGAGTAGAGGCTAATATAGAAGCAGTAACTACAGTACCAGCAGCTACGGAAGCAGAAAATGCTGAATCGTAATTAACTGAAGCTAGAGTTGCTGAACCTGTAGTAGCATTACCAATACCAACTACGGAAGCAGTTGTATTAATAGAATATCCATATCTTCCTGAACCATATAGACCACCTGAATTAGTGTTCCCGAAAGGAGCAGTAGAAGGATTAGTTCCTTCGTTTCCGTATAAAGATGCATCTTTTACAAATGGTGTTTTATTAGCTCCATATTGGAAATCTAAATAAAATACAAGACCTGAAGGTAAGTTCATTGGTTGAACGCTAATGAATTCTTTCGCTGCGATTTGGCCAAATACTTTTCTTACCAATGGTAAAGCAACACCTGCCCACTGAGCACCTGTTCCTGCTGTAAAAGTACCAGAACCTGCACCACCACCGGTGTTAGATTCTTCTACTACTAATTGTTTTGCTTGATTTTCAAGAATAATTCCCATGTTGGTTTTATTAGTACCAGACATTCCTTCTAACAAACCTGTTTTTTCCCATTTTGATGCCAATTTGGCTGCGTCACTCTGCATTGAGTGGTATGGGTTCGCGCTTTCTAATAGAGTATTTAAGCTCATTTTTTTAGTTTTTAAAGTTTTAAAATTGTTTTTTAAATCAATCCAGCAAGTTTACGCATACGATTGTATACATCATTGCTTTCAATAATTGGTTTTTTAGCTTCTGTTATTGTTCCAGTTGCTTTAGATGCACTACCTTTTGGTCTTGCAATAGCTTCTGATTTTGATACTAAACCTTCGTTTAATGTTTCAAAAATAACTTTAGCTTCTTTTACTGTTGACGCTTTGTCAAATGCTTTAAGCACTTTAACTTTTTTGTCTTCAGATAAGTTTTTAGATTTGAATACTTTGTTTGTATAAAGTAACTTAGCATTAAGTAAATTAACTTCTTGTAATTCAATTTTAAGAGCTTCGATTTCTTCAATCGCTTCTTTAAATTTCATTTTTTCAGTTTCAGCTTCGATTTTATCGTCTTTTTTACGATCATCACCTTCAGCTTTTTCTTTTTTAGACATTTCGTCTAAATCTTCTACTTTTGCTTCGTCAATTTCTATATCAACATCAACATCTTCAATATCTTCAACATCGTCAACGTCTACAACGTCTTCAACATCTTCCTCTTCGAAGTCTTCACCTGCTTCAATTGTTCCGTCTGTTACTAAATCTTTAATAACATCCTCAATGAATCCTTTTAAGTCATCTTCTGACATATCTTCAAGATCAATTTCTTCATCTTCAAGACCATCTTCCGTGTCTTCTTTCTCATCTTTTTCGCCATCTAAGTAGCCTTCTTCCTCAGCATCAGTACGTTCGTCCTCTTTCAAGTCCTCTTTTTCGTCCTTTATACCGTCTTTGTAGCCTTCTTCTTCAGCGTCTGTTCGAGCGTCTTCATCCAATTCAAGTTCAGCAAGTAACTCGTCTAGGTTAATTTCATCAAGCTCTTCTTTTTCTTCTTTTACGTCATCATACGCCTCTTCTAAATCAGCTTCAACTTCTTGGATTTCAGTTTCTTCAACTTCGTCTTTGTCCATTTCTTCTAACTTTGCAGATAACATACTTTTTAGATGAGGTGTAAAAGCCTCTTCAAGAGCAAGTTTTGCGTTTGCAATAGCAGTTTCTTTAACAGCTTTAGCATCAGCGATTGCTTCTTTTAACAAATCATTGTTTGCCATAATCTCAAAATTTTTTTTGTGAAATACGATTATTAGGAATCGTAATAGGTAGTTTTTTTATATTGGTGCCATATAAGATACTCATGACACATTGCGGTCATACGTATGTAAAAATATTTTAAGACACAAGAAGCGCTCAAAAGAGCGCTTTATGCATTAAATCCGTCGGTAGCGTCCGAAGAAATATTATTATATTATAGGACATGAACCTTTTGAACAAAGGATTTCATGTATTACTTTATTTACATTGGTATAATCATATGTAACTGTATTTTTACCTTCATTTAAGGTAGTCATATAAGAACCTGGGTTTGAAGGTGTTGAGACAAAATCCCAACATAATAATTCAAAGTCATCTTGTACCTCCATTACTCCACCTTTATCTTCTAAAGAACCCATACCACGAGATGATACACCTACTGTAACACCACTTTTAATTAATTCTTTAAGTATATTTCCTGATGGGGTAGGTAGTATTTCAATTTTACCCATTACATTATTTCCATCCCACCAATATTCTGATATTAGATGTGATACATTTTTTAAGTTTACTACAGTAGATTCAGGATGATCTAATTCCCCCATTGAACGTCTTTGTTCAACTAGTTCATTATATTTTTCCATTTCTCTATCCCATAAACCCTTTGAGTAATAACGTCCGTTACCATTTTTAACTTCAGCCGTAGCTAAAATACCCTCAACAAAAAGATTTCCACTCTCCTTATTAACATTTTCAGTTAATTGGGAGGGGGATATCTTTACAGTATGAGTTTCTATTAATAGCTTTTTGCTCATTTTATTTATCTTCGATTAAAGAAACATCTACTATTTTACCATTTTCAACTTTATAATCTTTATCACTACCACCAGCTAAATCTGCAAATCTTACGAGTTTAGCTCCAGGACCAGCATTTTCACTAT
>Ga0209533_1000856_pt1 | contig 29029 bp, 27 predicted proteins | sample COG_04_FD_184748 | JGI IMG/M metagenome (GOLD analysis project Ga0209533, IMG submission 184748) | Pelagic Microbial community sample from North Sea - COGITO 998_met_04 (SPAdes) (version 2) | ecosystem: Environmental > Aquatic > Marine > Neritic zone/Coastal water | place: Helgoland, sampling...
ATTTTAGGTGGATTTATTTTACGCGTTGGAGATGTGCAATACGATGCAAGTATCTCTAATTATCTAAACGAATTAAGAAAGGAATTTGACAACAGTCATTACATTCCAAAAATATAAAAAGCGATAAGCGATCTGCTTCAGGCAATAAGTAGCCGAAAGTAGAAAGTAGAAAAGCGAAAGCAAATTTTAAAAAGATGGCAAGCATTAAACCAGCTGAAGTATCAGCAATTTTAAAACAACAGTTAACAAATTTTGAAACAAAAGCTACTTTAAACGAAGTAGGAACTGTTTTACAAGTAGGTGATGGTATCGCACGTGTTTACGGTCTATCTAATGTTCAATACGGTGAGCTAGTAGAATTCGAAGACGGATTAGAAGGTATCGTATTAAACTTGGAAGAAGATAATGTAGGTGTTGTATTATTAGGTGCTTCAACCGCTATTAGAGAGGGTTCTACTGTAAAACGTACAGAAAGAATTGCTTCTTTAAAAACAGGTGAAGGAATTGTAGGACGTGTTGTAGATACTTTAGGAAATCCTATTGATGGTAAAGGACCCATTGAAGGAACTACCTATGAAATGCCTCTAGAGCGTAGAGCTCCAGGTGTTATTTATAGAGAACCAGTTACCGAGCCTTTACAAACAGGTATTAAATCTATTGATGCAATGATTCCTGTAGGAAGAGGTCAACGTGAGTTAATCATTGGAGACAGACAAACAGGTAAATCTACCGTTGCTTTAGATACTATTTTAAATCAAAAAGAATTTTTTGATGCTGGTGAGCCAGTATATTGTATATATGTTGCTATCGGTCAGAAAGCTTCTACGGTTGCAGCAATTGCAAACATGTTAGAAGAAAAAGGTGCAATGGCATATACAACAATTGTAGCAGCAAATGCATCAGATCCTGCAGCAATGCAAGTGTATGCACCGTTTGCTGGAGCAGCAATTGGAGAATTTTTTAGAGATACAGGTAGACCCGCTTTAATTGTTTTTGATGATTTATCAAAACAAGCAGTTGCCTACCGTGAGATTTCTTTATTATTAAGAAGACCTCCAGGACGTGAGGCGTATCCTGGTGATGTATTTTATTTACACTCAAGATTATTAGAAAGAGCTGCAAAGTTGATTAATGATGACAAGATTGCAAGTGAAATGAACGATTTACCAGATTCTTTAAAAGGAATTGTAAAAGGTGGAGGTTCTTTAACTGCATTGCCAATTATTGAAACACAAGCAGGAGATGTATCAGCATATATTCCAACAAATGTAATTTCAATTACAGATGGACAAATTTTCTTAGATGGAGATTTATTTAACTCGGGTGTTCGTCCGGCAATTAACGTAGGTATTTCTGTATCTCGTGTTGGTGGTAATGCTCAGATTAAAGCAATGAAAAAAGTTTCTGGTACCTTAAAATTAGATCAAGCACAGTATCGTGAATTAGAAGCGTTTGCTAAGTTTGGTTCAGATTTAGATGCAGCAACTATGAGTGTAATTTCGAAAGGACAACGTAATGTTGAAATTTTAAAACAAGCTCAAAATGATCCTTTTTCAGTAGAAGATCAAATTGCAATTATCTATGCAGGTTCTAAGAACTTATTAAAAAGTGTTCCTGTAAACCAAGTAAAGAAATTCGAGAAAGATTATATCGATTATCTAAACGCAAAACATAGAGATACTTTAGACGTTTTAAAGTCTGGTAAATTAACACCAGAAACAATTGCTGTTTTAGAAGCAGCGGCTGAAGAAATTTCTAAACATTTTAATTAGAAGTTAGGTTTTAATAGTTGGGCTTTGTGCGCACTAATAATAACTAATTACTAGCAACTAGTTTCTAAAATATGGCAAACTTAAAAGAAATACGTAATAGAATTACTTCTATTAAATCTACAATGCAGATTACATCTGCCATGAAAATGGTATCTGCTGCAAAGTTGAAAAAAGCACAAGATGCAATTACGGCAATGAGACCATATTCATCTAAACTAACTGAATTGTTGCAGAATTTAAGTGCAACTTTAGATAGTGATGCTAGTGGGGCGTATTCAACACAAAGAGAGGTTTCTAAAGTTTTATTAGTAGTTATTACTTCTAATAGAGGTTTATGTGGTGGTTTTAATTCTTCTATTACTAAAAAAGTAATAGCAACTATTCAAGAAAAATACAGCAATGCTTCTGTAGATCTATTTACTATTGGTAAAAAAGGGACCGATGTTTTATCTAAAACACAGACCGTTATTGCAACTAGAAATGAGCTTTTTGATGCTTTAACTTTTGATAACGTAGCAGCTGTTGCAGAAGAGTTAATGGAAATGTACACGGATGGTGCGTATGATAAAATTGAAGTTGTATACAATCAATTTAAGAATGCAGCAACTCAAATACCACAAGTAGAGCAGTTTTTACCTATTAAACCTATTGAAGGTGGAGATGCAAGCGCAGTAAATTCTGATTATATTTTTGACCCGTCTAAAGAAGAAATTGTATTGGCTTTAATTCCAAAATCTTTAAAAACGCAATTATACAAAGCAATTAGAGACAGTTTTGCTTCAGAACATGGAGCAAGAATGACGGCAATGCATAAGGCAACTGACAACGCTACAGATTTAAGAGATGACTTGTTATTAACATATAACAAAGCACGTCAAGCAGCAATTACTAATGAAATTTTAGAAATTGTTGGTGGGGCGGAAGCGTTGAAAAATTAGACGAAGTGTAGCTAAGTCAAATTTCAAAAAGAGCGGAAGCGTTGAAAAATTAGAGTTTTTAAAAAACGAATAAGTTTATACTATAAAAAACCCAACTCAGTAGCGTTGGGTTTTTACTTTTCTGTTACTATTATTCTTTATAGATCAAACTTAATTCCTTGTGCTAACGGCAATTCATCAGAATAATTTACAGTGTTTGTTTGTCTTCTCATATACACTTTCCAAGCATCAGATCCAGACTCACGTCCACCACCTGTTTCTTTTTCCCCTCCAAAAGCACCACCAATTTCAGCACCAGAAGTTCCGATGTTTACATTTGCAATACCACAATCAGAGCCAGCATATGATAAGAATTTCTCAGCTTCTTTTAATTCATTAGTCATAATTGCAGAAGACAATCCTTGAGCAACATCATTTTGTTTTTTAATAGCATTTTCAACTTCTCCAGAATATTTCATTAAATATAAAATAGGTGCAAAAGTTTCGTGTTGTACAATTTCGAAATGGTTTTCTGCTTCAATAATAGCTGGCTTTACGTAGCATCCGCTTTCGTAACCTTCACCCTTTAAAACGCCACCTTCAACCAACACATTTCCACCTTCATCTTTTGCTTTTTCAATAGCAGCTAAATACATATTTACAGAATCATGATCAATTAACGGCCCAATATGATTTCTTTCGTCTAAAGGATTTCCAATAGTTAATTGTTTATAAGCACCCACAATTGCATCTCTTACTTTGTCGTAAACAGATTCGTGAATAATTAATCTTCTAGTAGAAGTACAACGCTGTCCACAAGTTCCTACAGCACCAAATACAGCACCGGGAACCACTACTTTTAAATCTGCAGTTGGGGTTATAATAATCGCATTATTTCCTCCTAATTCTAGTAAAGATTTTCCGAAACGTTGTGCAACAGTTGCTCCAACAATTCTTCCCATTCTAGTAGAACCTGTTGCAGAAACCAATGGCACTCTCGAGTCAGTCGTCATCATTTCTCCAACCTTATAATCTCCATTAATAATAGAAGAAATACCTTCTGGTAAATTATTTTCTTTTAAGATGTCTGCAATAATATTTTGACAAGCCACAGAACATAAAGGAGCTTTTTCAGATCCTTTCCACACACAAACATCACCACATATCCAAGCTAAAGACGTATTCCACGCCCATACAGCCACTGGAAAATTAAATGCAGATATAATACCTACAACTCCAATTGGATGCCACTGCTCTCTCATTACATGTCCAGGACGTTCAGATGGTATTGTCTGTCCGTTTAATTGTCTTGATAAACCAACGGCAAAATCACAGATATCTATCATTTCTTGAACTTCACCATACCCTTCTTGTAAAGATTTACCCATTTCATAAGAAACTAACTTTCCTAAAGGCTCTTTTAAATCTCTTAATCGATTTCCAAATTGACGAACAATTTCTCCTCTTTGCGGAGCCGGCATGTTTCTAAAAGATAGAAAAGCGGCAGTCGCTTTTTCCATTACTTTTTCATAGTCTTCTTTGGAGGTTGCTTTTACTTTTCCAATTAATTTTCCGTCAACAGGAGAGTAACTTTCAATAATTTCTCCGCTAGAAAAGTTACTAGAACCAGTAGAAGTTCCATTATTTATTTCTTTTAATCCTAATTTTTGTAATGTTTCTTTTATTCCAAAATCTGTCATTTCGCAGTTTCGTTTTAGTTGTTTAATTTAGAGCTTCAAATTTACGAATTATTTTACAGATAAATAAATTAAACAAAAAACATAATTTTTGTTTAATTTCAAACAAAACAGTTATGAAAAAGGTTCTTTTTATTATTTTAATGGTATGTATTTCTTTTAGTTGTAATAATAGTGCATCTGCAAAAAAGACCGCACTAGAAAAGCAAAGCGAGTTTGCAATTATAATTCATGGAGGAGCGGGCACAATTTTAAGAGGAAACTTATCAAAGAAAAAAGAAAAAGCTTACAGAGATAAGCTAGAAGAGGCAATTAGAGCAGGTTACACTATTCTTAAAAACGGCGGAACGAGTCAACTGGCAGTTGTGAAGACAATTCAGATTATGGAGGCATCGCCATTATTTAATGCAGGTAAGGGTGCTGTTTTTACACATGAGGAGACCAATGAATTAGATGCTTCTTTTATGGATGGTGAAACATTAAATGCTGGTGCGGTTGCTGGTGTAAAAAATGTAAAAAGTCCAATAGAATTGGCTGTAAAAATAATGACAGATTCAGAGCATGTAATGCTTTCTGGAGAAGGAGCCTCAATTTTTGCAAAAGAAAAAGGATTAGAAATGGTAGATCCGGCTTATTTTTACACGGAGAGACGTTTTAAATCCTTGCAAAGAATAAAAAATAGAGCAAAAACAGAATTAGATAATAACGATAAAAAAGCTGCTTTTTACGATACAGATATTAAAAATGCAAAATTTGGAACCGTTGGATGTGTTGCTTTAGATAAAAATGGAAATATTGCTGCAGGAACCTCAACGGGAGGAATGACAAATAAGCGCTGGGGAAGAATTGGTGATGCGCCAATTATTGGTTCTGGGACCTATGCAAATAATAAAACGTGTGGTGTTTCTTCAACAGGTTGGGGAGAATACTTTATAAGAAGTCAAGTAGCATACGATATTTCTGCACAAATGGAATATCAGGAAAAAACATTAAAAGAGGCTACCAAGGATGTCATTCAAAATAAGTTAACAAAGCTTGGTGGTACTGGCGGTGTTGTAGCTTTAGATAAGAACGGTAATATGTCTTTTGAATTTAATACTGCAGGAATGTACAGAGCCTCTATGAATGACGCAGGAGAATTGGTCTTAAAAATTTATAAAGAATAGTACATCTATTTTATTAAGTCTAAAAATAATAAAAGATTGCAGCTTTAAATCTTATTTTTGTATCCTCTTATGGAAACCAGCATTTTTAACATACAGAATAAAGAAGAATTTAAGGCACTTTCTTTAGCGGTTTTTAAACATCAGTTTAAGAACAATAAAGTATACAGGTCTTTTTGTGACTTGCTGTTTGTACATCCTTCAAGTATTTCTACTATTGAAGAAATTCCATTTTTGCCCATTCAGTTTTTTAAAAGTAGAAAAGTACTTTCTTCTTTAGATGAGATTCAAGAAACCTTTACAAGCTCTGGAACTACAGGAAGCAGCACCAGTAAACATTTGGTTACCAACATCAACCTTTATAAAGAAAGTTATTTAAAAGGGTTTGCCCATTTTTATGGCAATATAGAAGAATATACAGTATTGGCTTTATTACCCAATTACTTAGAACGCCAAGGTTCTTCTTTGGTTTTTATGGTGGCTGATTTAATTAAAAAATCTAAAAAAGTAGAAAGTGGGTTTTATCTGGATAATATTCAAGAATTAGCCAATAAATTGCTTGAATTAAACAGGAATGGTCAAAAAATACTATTAATTGGTGTTTCTTTTGCCTTGTTAGATTTGATTGAAATGCAACAATTTAACCTTAAAAACACTATAATTATGGAAACTGGTGGAATGAAAGGAAGAAGAAAAGAATTGGTAAGGGAAGAATTACATACTATTTTACAAAACGGATTTGGAGTCACAGAAATTCATTCGGAATACGGAATGACAGAATTATTAAGTCAGGGATATTCTAAAGGAAATGGCGTTTTTGAAACACCACCTTGGATGAAAATTTTAATTCGTGATACTGAAGATGCTCTATCTATAAATGCTTCAGGAAAAAATGGAGGAATAAATGTAATTGATTTAGCAAACTATAACTCTTGTTCTTTTATTGCAACTCAAGATTTAGGGAAGGTCTACGAAAATGAAACTTTTGAAATTATTGGGCGTTTCGATAATTCTGATATCCGAGGTTGTAATTTAATGGTTTTGTAAGTATTCTAATTTTCATCGACCAAATAAAAAACCATGGCAATGAAAACTTTTATAACAATTTTACTGATAGCTGTTTCTACTACCTTTTTTGGACAAGAATATAACCTAAAGAAAGGATACCTTACTGAAGGTTATGATGTTGTATCTTATTTTAGTAATAGAGCAGAAAAAGGAGATAAAGAATTTACTACAATATACAATGCAGTGAAATTTAAATTCTCTTCTAAGAAAAATTTAGATACTTTTAAAAGTGCGCCTAATAAGTATATTCCTGCTTATGGAGGTTATTGTGCGTATGCACTTGGTGCAAAAGGAGAAAGAGTTGCTATAAACCCTGAAACTTTTGAAATTAGGGATGGTAAATTGTACTTATTTTATAATTCTTGGGGTATAAATACTTTTAAAATGTGGCAAGAAGAGGGTGCTGAGCAACTAAAAGCAAAGGCCGATAAAAACTGGATAAAAATTAAGAAAGAAAAGTAACTCTCAAGACTCTTTCTCGAAATTAAACAAAAAAAAGAGCTCAATTTATTCGGCTCTTTTTTATGATATCTAAAGTTAATGTTATTCTACAACGAGTAAATAGTACGTTTTTTTACCACGTTGCAATAACACGTATTTATTAGCTATTAAATCTTCTTTAGAAATAATAAAATCTTCTTTCACTTTTTCTTTATTTACAGAAATTGCATTTTCTTTTAAAGCTCTTCGGGCATCTCCATTAGAAGCTAAAAAGTTTGTTTTAGCTGCTAAAGCACCAATCATATCTAAGCCTTCTTCTATATCTGCAAAGGCAACCTTAGCTTGTGGTACGCCATCAAAAATGTCTAAAAACGTCTGTTCATCTAAAGATTTTAAATCAGAAGCTGTAGATTTTCCAAATAAAATATTAGATGCTTGTATAGCGTTCTCATAAGCCACCTTTCCATGAACCAACAAAGTAACTTCTTCTCCAATTTTCTTTTGCAATAGGCGCGCATGCGGTGCTTCCTTATGCTCTAAAATTAAAGCATCAATTATTTCTTTGTCTAAAAAAGTAAAAATTTTAATATATTTTTCTGCATCTTCATCAGAAGCATTTAACCAATATTGGTAAAATTTATAAGGTGATGTTCTCTTGCCATCCAACCAAACGTTTCCTCCTTCAGATTTCCCGAATTTAGTTCCATCAGATTTTGTGATTAAGGGACAGGTAATTGCATACCCTTTTCCGCCACCAATTCTTCTAATTAATTCTGTTCCTGTAGTAATATTCCCCCATTGATCAGAACCTCCCATTTGAATAGAAGCATTGTTGTTTTGGTATAAATGTAAGAAGTCATATCCTTGAACTAACTGATAGGTAAATTCTGTAAAAGACATTCCGTCTTTAGATTCAGAGCTAATTCTGTTTTTTACAGAATCTTTAGCCATCATATAATTTACAGTAATATGTTTTCCAACATCTCTTATGAATTCTAAAAATGAAAAATCTTTCATCCAATCGTAGTTGTTTACTAAAACTGCAGCGTTTTCTTCGTTAGAAGAAAAATCTAAAAAGTGACTTAACTGGCCTTTTATAGCTTCTTGATTGTAGCGAAGTGTCTTTTCATCTAGCAAGTTGCGCTCTGCAGATTTCCCGGAAGGGTCTCCAATCATACCCGTAGCACCACCAACTAAAGCAATAGGTTTGTGGCCACATCTTTGAAAATGTGCTAACAGCATAATTGGCACTAAATTACCAATATGTAAAGAATCTGAGGTAGGATCAAACCCAACGTAAGCACTTCTCATGCTTTCTAATAAGTGCTCTTCTGTTGTTGGCATGCTGTCGTGCAACATTCCTCTCCACTGCAATTCTTTAATAAAATTTTTCATTGTATACCGTTTATCAGTTCGCAAATATACCTTTATCGCGCAAAATATACTAAATTCGTAGTATGATTTTAGTTACTGGAGGAACAGGTTTAGTTGGCGCGCATTTATTGTATCATTTGATAAAAGACAATGAGACAATTCGTGCTATTTATCGTTCTGAAGAAAGAATAGAAGCCGTAAAAAAAATCTTTTCTTATTATACGGATGATGCTTCATTAATTTCAAAAATAGAATGGTTTAAGGCAGATATAACAGATATTCCCGCTATGATTCCTGCTTTTGTTGGAGTTGAAAAGGTGTATCATTGTGCAGCTTTTATTTCTTTTAATCCCAAAGATTATAAAGAAATGCGCAAGGTAAACATTCATGGCACCGCCATTATTGTAAACCTTTCTATTGACACGAAAATTAAAAAACTTTGTTTTGTGGGTTCCATTGCTTCTGTTGGAGATGCTTTAAAAGGGCAATTGATTACAGAAGAAAGCGAATGGAATAAAGAATTAGATAATAGTGGGTATTCTATAACTAAATTTGGAGCAGAAATGGAAGTTTGGCGTGCCAGTCAAGAAGAAGTAGAGGTGGTAATTGTAAACCCTGGAATTATTTTAGGAAGCGGATTCTGGACATCTGGTTCTGGGAAATTATTTAGTAAAGTTTATAAAGGCTTTAAATACTATACTGAAGGAATTACTGGTTTTGTAGGTGTAAAAGATGTTGTAAAATCAATGATTTTACTTATGAATTCAGATGTTAAAAATGAACGTTTTATATTGGTTTCAGAAAACAAAAGCTATAAAGAAGTGCTATTTTTAATAGCAGATACCTGGGGTGTTAAAAGACCTTCAAAAAAGATAAAAGCTTGGCAAACTACTGTGTTTTGGCGCTTGTCATCATTTTTAACTATTTTTTCTGAAAAAGCACCGTTATTAAGTAAATACTCTGCAAAAAGTGCACATGAAGTTTCTAAATATTCTTCAGAAAAAATAAAACAAACAATGAACTTTCAATTTAAAGAAATACAAACTGTTGTTAAAGACGTTTGTAGTAATTTTAATAAATAAAAACGTTACTGTCTTATATTCATTTATTCTAAACTTCTTTTTGACAACTCCAATTTTTCAAAGTTTTTTATAATTTTTAAGCTGTCTCCTTTCTTTAATTTACTTCGAGTTAATTTTAGAGAGTCTTTTTTAATGGAATCTAATTGTTTTTTTACTTTCTTAAGAGCATCTTGTTGCGCATTTATGCTAGCCTTGGCCTTTTCTAAAATTTCTTGATACAAATCTATGGTAGACATGTAATAGTAATTACTGCTTTCAAAACGAGTACTATCTATTTTAAATCGTTCATAAACAAAAGGCATGTAATTTATGTTCTTTTGGTTGTTCTTGTTTTTGATGAATTTAGCACTCGTAGAAATAATCATTTCTTGCAACAAAAGACTCATTGTATCTTTAGGAATTAAGTCTTTTGGTTTTTCAAAAATAGTATTGCTTGTGCAAGACACAAGGAATATGAAAAGGAATATGTAGTTAATTTTTTTCATTTTATCTATTAAAAGTAATTCTTTTCCCTTTAATTTCATCATTGAAAATACCATTGTTATATATTAAGTTTCCATTCACAAAAGTATGTGTTATAGTAGATGAAAAAGTAGTTCCCTCAAAAGGAGACCAACCACATTTATATAAAATATTATCTTTAGAAACTGTTTGTGGCTTATTCATATCAATTAAAACAATATCTGCAAAATAACCTTCTTTTATAAATCCGCGCTTTTCAATTTGAAATAATTTAGCAGGATTATGGCTCATTTTTTCTACTGCTTTTTCAATAGGAATTACTCTTTCTTTTACTTTTTCTAAAAGTGCAATAATGGCATGTTGCACTAATGGTCCTCCACTTGGTGCATTTAAATAGTTGTTGTTTTTTTCATCTAAAGTATGCGGTGCATGATCTGTAGCTAAAACATCTATTCTGTCATCTAACAAGGCTTTCCAAAGACCTAATCTGTCTTTTTCTGTTTTAACAGCAGGATTCCATTTGATGTGTGTTCCTTTTTCTTCGTAATCTTTATCACTAAACCATAAATGATGAATACATACTTCTGCTGTAATTTGCTTTTCTTCTAGAGGAATATCATTTCTAAATAAATGTGTTTCTTTCTCTGTTGACAAATGAAAAATATGCAATCTTGCACCTGTTTTCTTAGCCAATTCGATTGCTTTAGAAGATGATAAGTAACAAGCTTCTTCACTTCTAATAAGAGGGTGGTATTTTAGAGGAATATTCTCTCCATACTTTTCTTTGTAGATTGCCGTATTTTTTCTAATAGTTACCTCGTCTTCGCAGTGCACAGAAATAATCATTTTTGTTGATGAGAAAATTTTTTCTAGAATTTCTTCATTATCAACCAGCATATTTCCTGTAGAAGAACCTAAAAATAATTTGATTCCCGCTACTTTTTTAGGGTCTGTTTTTAATAACTCTTCCAAATTGTCATTTGTACCACCAAACATAAAAGAATAGTTTGCATACGAATCTACTGCGGCAATTTTAAACTTGTCTTCTAATAAATCTTGTGTTGTAGCTTGTGGCACTGTATTTGGCATTTCTATAAACGTGGTAATACCTCCAGCAATTGCGGCCCGGCTCTCTGTTGCTATATTTGCTTTGTGTGTTAATCCAGGTTCTCTAAAATGTACTTGATCGTCTATAAACCCAGGAATTAAATACTTCCCTTCAGCATTAATAACTTCAATATTTTTAGTGGGTTTAATTTTAGAAGAAATTTTTGTAATTATTTCATTTTCAATAAGAATATCACCTTTAAAGATTTTGTTCTCGTTTACTATTGTTGCGTTTTGTATTAAAATTCCTTTCGTCATTTTTCTATTTAAATATCTATTTTCATATTTACCAACCCTTTGGTAAAACCAAAACGATTGTAAGATTTTAGTGCATCAGTATTCTTACTATATACATCTAGCCTTAATTCTTTTAAGTCTTTTTTTTCTCCCCATTTTTTTAAAGACTCTAAAATTAAATTACTAATTCTTTGGCCTCTAAAAGCAGGTTTTACAAATATAAAACCAATATAACCATGTTTTGGGTTTTTATGATAATGGCTAGAGTCTTCTATTTTTAGATACCCAGAACCCACCAATTCTTTGTTTGCTACAGCAACTATTAAATGGCTGTTTTTTGCGGTAATTAATTCTGGAATATTATAATAAGACAACGTGCCTTCCCTTAAAAAGGAATCCATAGGCCGCTCTGCCTTTATTACACCTTGTTCAAACTCTAATAATGTTTCTAAGTCGTTTAAATTTGCTGTTCTAATAGAAATAATGGTCATTAGATATTTATTTTGGCACTCCTTTTAATTTCATTTTTACAACTCCAAACAATGCTTCTGTAACAATGTTTCCGGTCATTTTAGAGACACCCAAGTCTCTATCTGTAAAAACTACAGAAACTTCTTTTATTTTAAATTGATGTTTCCACGCTTTAAATTTCATTTCAATTTGAAAAGCATATCCAACAAATCTAATTTTATCTAGGTTTATGGTTTCTAAAACATTTCTTTTCCAGCACACAAAACCTGCGGTAGTGTCGAAAATTGGAATCCTAGTAATAAAACGAACATATTTTGAGGCAAAATAAGAAAGTAGTAATCGTTTAATATCCCAATTTACAACGTTTACGGTATTGTTTACATATCTAGAACCCACAGAAACATCTGCATCTTCGTTTGAGCATGCATTGTAAAGGCGAATTAGATCTTTCGGATTATGAGAAAAATCTGCATCCATTTCTATAATAAATTTATAATCTTTAGCTAAAGCCCATTTAAAACCGTGGATATAAGCAGTTCCTAAACCATTTTTACCTTCTCTTTTTTCTATAAAAAGTTGTTCTGGAAATTCTGTTATTAATTTGTCTACAATGAATGAAGTGCCGTCAGGAGAATTATCATCAACAACTAAAATATGAAATATTTTTTCTTCTTGAAATACCGCTCTTATAACGGCTTCTATGTTTTCTTTTTCGTTATAAGTGGGGACGATAACTAATGTGTCTGACATAAATAAAATTTCGTAAGCTAAGAATACAAATATACATTTTTTAATTACTAATTTTGTGTTAACCTTATCAAAGAAGAAAAAGTGCAAGCACTAGAAAAAATAGTTATTAATACAAATTGGATTTCCATTATTTTGGTATTTCTATTTGCTATTATTGCTGTTTTAAAAATAATAGATGGAGACAAATTAAAAGGATATGTTTTTGCTTTATTCAATAAAGGATTTATCGAAGATGAAGTAGAAGAAAACACTTCTTTTTTTAGCTCTTTTTATAGTTTGTTATTTATCTTTTCATCTGTCGTTTTAGCCCTTGTTACTAGCTTATTGGTTGCAGAGACAGATAAAAACACTTCTTTTAGCGTATCGTCTTTCTTTTTAATTTTAGGAATTATTTGGAGCTATTTTACAATAAAAAGCTTACTTGAAATAGGGGTAATTAGGCTTTTTTTTATAAAAAAAGAGGTTCGATTTTATGTTGTTTCTAAATTTGGATACCTGTATTCAATCAGTTTTTTTCTAATAATTTTCTTAGTGTTATTTCGTTTTGGGCCATTAAATTTTTCATTTTTTATTGCAGCTACTTTAGGCTTATTTTTCTTAAAGTTTGTTTTTCAAGTAGTTAATAATAAAAACCTTGTTTTTGGCAAGTTGTTTTATTTTATATTGTACCTTTGCGCCTTCGAAATAGCACCCCTATTAATAATGTTTAAACTGTTACTTTAAACTAAAAAACGAAAATGAAAGCGTATGAAAGTGAAAACTATTTTAGTATCGCAACCCCCTCCAAAAACAGAAACTTCTCCATATTTTGATTTGTCTGATAAACAAAAAGTAAAGATAGATTTTAGATCCTTTATTCATGTTGAAGGTATTTCTGTAAAAGAAATTAGAAATAATAAAATTGATTTTAAAGACTTTACCGCTATTATTTTAACTAGTAGAAATGCAGTAGATTACTTCTTTAAAATTGCTGAAGAAATGCGCTTTAAAGTGCCTGATGACATGAAGTATTTTTGTCAATCAGAGGCTGTTGCTTATTATTTACAGAAATATGTGGTTTACAGAAAACGAAAAATTTATGTAGGTAGCAGAACTTTTCTTGATTTAACAAAGCTAATTAAAAAGCATAAAACAGAGAATTTCTTATTGCCTTCTTCTGATAAATTAAAGCCTTTAGTTCCTGAAGAATTAGATAAGTTAGGTGTTCAATGGACGCGTATAGACTTATACAGAACAGTAGTAAGTGATTTGTCTGATTTAGAGAATGTTGTTTATGATGTTTTAGTATTCTTTAGTCCTTCGGGAATAGAATCTTTATTTCAAAACTTTCCAGATTTTAAACAAAACGGCACAAGAATCGCTGCTTTTGGCAACTCTACCGTAACGGCAGTAACTGAGGCTGGTTTAAATTGCGATATAGAAGCACCTTCTCCGGAAACACCTTCTATGACAATGGCTTTAGACAAGTATATTAAAGTTGTGAATAAGAAATAAAATTTTTTAAAAGTTGACCACTACGCCTGTCGAAGTGTAATGTATAAACTAAAAAAACCGAACAGAAACGTTCGGTTTTTTTTAAGTCAATAATTTTTGCTAATTATTAAGCAAACAAGGTGGCAAAAGCTTCTTCAATTTTACCAACTAAAACTAATTTTATTTCGTGGTTTTTAGAGGTAATTTTGTTATACTTTGAGGCTACTAAAGTTTTATAACCTAGTTTTTCTGCTTCTAAAATTCGTTGATCTATTTTAGAAACGGGTCTAATTTCTCCCGCCAAACCTACTTCGGCAGCAAAACACACATTTGGATTAATAGCAATATCTTGATTAGATGATAAAATAGCTGCTACAACTGCTAAATCTATTGCGGGATCGTCTACATTAATACCTCCAGTAATATTTAAAAACACATCTTTAGCGCCTAACTTAAAACCTGCACGTTTTTCTAGAACCGCTAAAATCATGTTTAGGCGTTTTAAATTATAACCGGTTGTAGAGCGCTGAGGTGTCCCGTAAACGGCAGTAGATACCAATGCTTGTATTTCTATCATTAGAGGCCTAATACCCTCTAATGTAGATGCAATTGCAGTTCCGCTTAAATCATTATCTTTTTTAGAAATTAGTATTTCAGACGGATTTGAAATTTCTCTTAATCCGGTTGAAAGCATTTCATAAATTCCTAATTCAGAAGTAGAACCAAACCTATTTTTTTGAGAACGTAAAATTCTATAGGCATGATTTCTATCACCTTCAAACTGCAAAACAACATCTACCATGTGTTCTAAAATTTTTGGTCCGGCAATGTTTCCATCTTTGTTTATATGGCCAATTAATAAAACCGGGGTAGCCGTTTCTTTGGCAAATTTTATCAATTCTGCAGCAGTTTCTCTAATTTGAGATATACTTCCTGGAGAGGCTTCTATGTTATTTGTATGCAGTGTTTGTATAGAATCTATTACCAAAACCTCTGGGTCTGTTTCTTCTATGTTCTTAAAAATTTGTTGTGTATTTGTTTCTGTAAGAATTAAACAGTTAGAGTTCTTTGCTTCTAATCTATCTGCTCTCATTTTTATTTGAGACTGACTCTCTTCCCCCGAAACATACAATACTTTTTGGCTAATATTTAATGCCACTTGCAATAATAAAGTCGATTTACCAATACCAGGTTCTCCTCCTAAAAGTGTTACAGAGCCTTTTACCAGTCCTCCACCTAAAACCGTGTCTAATTCATTGTTATTAGTAACTACCCTTTCTTCTGGGTTTAACTGAATATCAGCAATTTTTAAGGGCTTGTTTACCGTTTGTTTTGCAGTTGTAGATTGTTTCCAAACACGTTTTTCTTCTTTTTGAATTATTTCTTCAACAATAGTGTTCCACTCTTTACAAGCTCCACATTGTCCCACCCATTTTGCGTGTTGGGTTCCACAATTCTGACAGAAAAAAGTTGTTTTTGTTTTGCTCATTTCTAATTTTTAAAATACGAATTTACGCTAAAAATTTATGTATTCTTATTATAAATTGGTAGCAGTAAAAAGGCCAAACCACCAAAGATAACAATCATTGCGGTTTGTGCAGTCCACATAATCCAACCAAAAGCGGTTGCAGTTTCTGCAGGAATATCAAATAATGCTAAGGCACTAGCAACAGCAATTGGGTACAAACCAATGCCACCATTTGTTGCCGCAATTGAAAATCCGCCAGCGATAAAACCGATTAGAATGCCTCCAAAAGGAACATTTAGCCCTTCAATTGCAGGTATTGTTGCCCAAAACATAGCAACGTACATTGCCCAAATAAATACTGTGTGAAAAATAAATGCCCATTTGTTTTTCATTTTAAAAATGCTGGTTACACCTTCAATTAAACCAGAAACAAAAGTTTTAATTTTTAATAGAAAACCAGATGTGGCTTTTTTCACAAAAGAGGTGAAAATGTAAAATCCTACAATTAAAACAACAAAACCAATGCTGATTTTTAATGGATTGAAGTTTTTGGTAAGTAAGTCATAAATAAAATCATACTGAACAAATAATGTAATTGCAACAATAGAAAGCATCATTATTAAATCTGCAATACGCTCTGCTACAATAGTTCCAAATGCTTTTTCAAAAGTAATTTTCTCATAATTGGTCATTACCGTAGCTCTTGAAATCTCTCCTGCTCTTGGGATCGCTAGGTTTACTAAATACCCCACTAAAACTGCTAAAATACTGTTTGTAAATTTTGGTTTAAAACCCAAGGGCTCTAGCATAAACTTCCATCTGTAGGCTCTAGATAAGTGACTTAAAATTCCAAAGAAAAGTCCCAGAAAAATAAAGCTATAGTTTGCTTCTTTGAAATAGTTTCCTAAGGTTTCTAATTTTGTTTCAGACAAAGAATACCAAACGAGAAAACTACCTAATGCAAGCGGTAAAATAATTTTTAAAACCTTTTTAATATCCAAATTATATGAGTGTATTATCTTTTATTTTAGCAAGACTATCGAGCTTTTTAATTTATTCCTTTTTCTAATTCTATAAATTGTAGATAATTAAAATACCGCCTATTGCAACTTTGCTAGCAGCAGTTCAATCTAGTGTAATTATCTATTTTTTTTAATACAAGAAATTGCGCATTTTTAAACACCCTAATCTATTATTATTATTAACAGCTTGTGCTAATAATATACAAAAATAACATTTTTTAATTTTTTAAACCAATGTTATCTATCAATCTAATGTCTCCTGCAAAAACAGCAATAAAAGCTCTATACGTCTTGTTAGTATCTTTGTTTTTTGCAGTTTTTAAGGTTTTTTCATCAGCAATTGTAAAATATTCTAACTTTAATAAAGGTTGTTTTTTAAATTCATTTTCTAACCACTCATTAATTTTTGTAATATCTTCGGTGTCAAATTTCTGTTGAATTTTATTCAGCGTTCTATAAATAAAAGGTCCAGCTTCTTTCTGTTCCTTAGATAATCTTGCGTTTCTAGAGCTCATAGCCAAACCACTTTCTTCTCTATAGATTGGACATCCTTTAACTTTTACATTTAGGTGATGTTTGTCCACCATTTTCTTTATGATTTGTAATTGTTGAAAATCTTTTTGTCCGAAATAAGCTTTGTTGGGCTCAATAATTTCAAATAAGGTTTTTACAATAGTGGCAACACCATCAAAATGTCCTTTTCTAAACGCTCCTTCCATCTGATGTTCTAAACCATCAAAATTAAATTTTTTTGAAGTAATATTTTCTGAATAAATTTCTTTTACAGAAGGTGAAAATAAGATATCACAAGAGACAGATCTTAGTAATTTGATGTCGTTTTCTATTGTTTTTGGATATTGCTTTAAATCTTCTACTTTGTCAAATTGTGTAGGGTTTATAAAAATACTTACGATAACGATGTCGTTTTTTAGCTTTGCATTTTCAATTAAAGACAAATGACCCTCGTGTAATGCACCCATAGTTGGCACAAAACCAATGGTTTTTTTGTTTGTTTTATAGTCTAAAAGACAGTCTTTTAGGTCTTTTTTATTGTTGAAAATTTTCATTCTAGTATTGGTGATAAAGTGTGCAAACTTACCATTTTAACACGATATTAGCATAATAATTTGTATTTTTGCCACTCTCATAAAAAGAGTTTGATTCAATGAAGGACAAGAGAATATTATTTGTTTCGTCTGAAGTAGTACCCTACTTACCAGAAACAGAATTATCGTTAACTGCTTTTAATGCTGCTAAAAACGCGCATTCTAAAGGAGTACAGACCAGAATTTTTATGCCAAGGTATGGTGTTATTAATGAAAGAAGACATCAATTACATGAAGTTATTCGTCTTTCTGGGATGAATTTAGTTGTAAACGACATGGATATGCCATTGATAATAAAGGTCGCTTCTATCCCAAAAGAAAGAATGCAAGTTTATTTCATAGACAATGAAGAATATTTTAAGAGAAAAGCTGTTTTCACAGATGAAGACGATCAATTGTTTGATGATAATGATGAGCGTGCAATTTTCTTTGCAAAAGGTGTTGTAGAAACGGTAAAAAAATTGAATTGGGCACCAGATATTATTCATGTTCATGGTTGGATGGCATCTTTATTACCTCTTTATTTAAGAGAGTTTTATAACGAAGAACCATTGTTTACTGAAAGTAAGATTATTACTTCTGTTTATAACAATCCTTTTGAAGGAACTTTAAGCGAAGGACTTGCAGATAAAGTAACTTTTGATTTGAAGGGTAATGATAAAATTGCAACAATAAAGAAACCAAACCATACTAATATATTAAAAAGTGCCATTGAAAACTCAGATGCGATTATTCATGGTAGTGAAGATATTTCCGAGGAATTATCTTCTTTTATCGAAGAAAAAAAGATTCCCGTCTTAGGATTTCAAGAAGAGAACTTTAAAGAGAGTTATTTAAATTTTTATACTGATTTAGTTTCAGTTAATTAATTGATTTTAGTGTGAAAAATATTTATAGAAAAGGCATCTACTTTGGTGTTTTGTTTTTGGTGTTTGCAGGTATTATTTCTTGCGAAGAAGATTTTACAGATATACGTAGTGGTGTTGTAAGTAATACAAAATTCTCTACAAATGATACAATTCTAGAGGTGTTGGTTTCCAATGCAGGTATAGAAAACATTAGAGGAGACGGTTTAGAGTTGGGCGGGGCTCCGTTTTTTGGTCTTCAAGGACAGTATCTTTTAGGAACTTATATAAATGGCGAATATGAAAATATTGAAGCATCTATAGTCTCTCAAATAAACATCAATTCAGCTTTAAAGTTAGCCTCATATGACAACCCTGATGGATTATTATATGAAACAATCATAGATACTGCATTTTTAAGGTTACCGTATCATGCAACTTTAATATCTAATGATAGCAGACCAATTTATGAATTAGATTCTTTAACGGGAAATTCAGATTTGCCATTTACATTGAATATTTATGAGTTAGAAACTTATTTAAACACTTTAAATCCTGCTGATCCTACAAAAATAAACGAGTTTTTGTCAGATAGAGAATATGAAATAAATTCGAACCCTTTAACAGCAGTAGAAAACATGGATTTTGCGCCTACTGAAAATGATACCTTAGTAATCATTAAAAGAAGAAATAGTTTAGGCGATTTATATAAAACAGATACTATAAGATATTCAGCAAATGCTGGTGGTGGGGCTCCTTTACCAATGGCAATTATACCTTTAAAGAAAAGTTTTGTAAAAGAAGTGTTTTTAGACAATTATGAGACTCCTAACTTTGAGTCTCAAAGTAATTTTAATAATTACTTTAGAGGTATTGTGATCGATGCAAAAGAAAAAACGCATGCATCTGGAGAAAGAGGAGGAGCTTTAATCTCTTTTAGCTTAAATAGCACCGGTGTAGCCACTACAAGCTCTTTAATTGAAGTGTATTATACAAATACTTTTTTCAAGAGTAATAGTACGGAAATTGATACCGTAATAACAAATACACATACGTTTCAATTAGGAGGTATTATAAATGGTAAGTATAAATCTAATAATAAGATGTATCCCGTTAATAATGAAGTGAAGTTGCAGGGAGCTGCCGGTTCTGAAGCAAAAATAGAAATTTTAAAAGGTACGCAATTAACAGACTTAAGAGATAAAAATTGGTTAATTAATGATGCTGCATTAACCTTTTATATCAATCAAGATTCTGACACAACAAATACTGCGAATCAATTATATCTATATAAAAGAGGAGAAGATTTAAATTCAAACCCTATTTCTAGTCATATAAAAGATATTTTTACGGAGGGTCTTGCAAGTTTTGGTGGGTTTTTAGAAAAAGAAGAAGACAAGAAAGACCACTATACTTTTAGAATTACAGATTATTTGTCAGACATTTTAAGTGGAGAAACAGATTACAATCCACCTTTAAGATTAAAGGTTTATAATACTTCAGATACTCAAATTACGGATACAATTTTCAAAAACTATAATTGGAATCCTAAATCTATTTCAATTTTAAATGGAGATGAAAATTTAAACGGTGTAAGAAGAGCACAGTTAAAGATATCGTATACCGAAAAGAATAATTAATAACCAATAAGAAACAATTGCTATGTGTGGAATAACAGGTTATATAGGATACAGAGATGCGTATCCTATAGTAATGAGCGGCTTAAAAAGATTAGAATACAGAGGTTATGATAGCTCTGGTATTATGATGTTTGACGGTAAAAATGTTTTACTATCAAAAACAAAGGGAAAGGTTTCTGACCTTGAGGCTATTACAGAAAACGAAAAAGAAAGAAAAGTTGGCCAAATAGGAATTGGTCATACGCGTTGGGCAACTCATGGGGTTCCCAATGATATTAATTCTCACCCACATACTTCACAATCAGGTAATTTAGTAATAGTTCATAACGGAATTATAGAAAATTATGATGCGCTTAGAAAAGAGTTAATATCTAGAGGATATGTTTTTAAAAGTGATACAGATACTGAAGTTTTAATTAATTTAATAGAAGAGGTTAAGAAAAACGAACAATGTATGTTAGGTAAAGCGGTACAAATGGCTTTAAATAATGTTATTGGTGCGTATGCGATTGCTGTTTTTGATCAAACAAAGCCAGACGAGATAATTGTTGCACGTTTAGGAAGCCCAATTGCAATTGGAATTGGTAAAGAAAATTCTGAGTTTTTTATAGCTTCTGATGCATCCCCTTTTATAGAATACACAAAAAATGCTATTTATTTAGAAGATGAGGAGTTAGCAATTATTAAGGTAGGAAGAGAGATAAAGGTTCGTAAAATTAAAGATGATATTCGTGTTGATGCGAACGTTCAAAAACTTAAATTAAGTTTAGATCAAATAGAAAAAGGAGGTTATGATAATTTTATGCTTAAAGAAATACATGAGCAACCTAAAGCAATCATAGATACCTACCGTGGAAGAATGCTTGCCGATCAAGGTATTATAAGAATGTCCGGTATAGATGATCATATTAATAAGTTTTTAAATGCAGATAGAATTATTATTATTGCTTGTGGTACTTCTTGGCATGCTGGTTTAGTAGGAGAATACCTTATTGAAGATAAAGCACGCATACCGGTTGAAGTAGAGTATGCATCAGAATTTAGATATAGAAATCCTGTAATTACCTCAAGAGATGTAGTCATTGCAATTTCACAATCTGGTGAAACGGCAGATACATTAGCAGCAATAAAATTAGCAAAATCTAAAGGAGCATTTGTTTTTGGTATTTGTAATGTAGTTGGTTCTTCTATCGCTAGAGAGACACATGCAGGTGCTTATACACACGCAGGGCCAGAAATTGGAGTTGCTTCTACGAAAGCATTTACAACACAAATTACAGTATTAACTTTAATTGCATTAAAACTAGCTTCTAAAAAAGGAAAGATTTCTAAGCCAAATCTTATGGCGTTTATGCAAGAAATGCAGCTAATACCTAAGAAAATTGAAACTTTATTAAAGATAGAGGATAAGGTAAAAGAGATTGCAGCAGTTTATAAAGATGCTAAAAATTGTTTGTATTTAGGTAGAGGTTTTAATTTCCCTGTAGCTTTAGAAGGTGCTTTAAAGTTAAAAGAGATTTCATACATTCATGCAGAAGGTTATCCTGCAGCAGAAATGAAACATGGGCCAATTGCTTTGATTGATGAAAATATGCCAATTTTTGTGATTGCAACAAATAAAGGACACTACGAAAAAGTAGTAAGTAATATTCAAGAAATTAAATCTAGATCAGGTAAAATTATTGCAATTGTTACCGAAGGAGATACTCAGGTAAAAGAAATTGCGGATCATGTAATTGAAATTCCAGAAACGGAGGAAGCCTTGGCGCCTTTGCTAACTACAATACCTTTTCAGTTACTTTCTTATCATATAGCAGTAATGTTAAATAAGAATGTAGATCAACCTAGAAACCTAGCGAAATCTGTTACCGTGGAGTAGGATTAAGTGTTCGTTGTTCTTACCCCTCAATTACACATATAACATTCACAATATCAGTTACTACCACTAAACTATGGGAGTCAAATTATAGTGAATATCAACAATATTTATTTGATAGAATTAGAGGTTATAAGGAACATTTTCTTACCCCTATTGGTTATCGTAAGATATCTCAAATACTGAACGTAGAGGGTTTAAAAACACCTCGTGGGAGTGTGTTTAAGAACAACCATGTACATTCCATTTATAAGAAAGGTTTAATTCGTGAAGAACGAATGAATAGAGAGGATATCGTTGAGGTTAAGGATTTCAAAGTTCAAAGAATTGAAAACCCAACAAAGGAATTTATTGAATCTGTCTGGGATAAAATCCATGTATTATGATGAGTTTTTTAGGTTAGATACAAATCGGAGGGATATGAAAAAGTTTACTTATTCATCCAAAGATGAAATCATAGATAACTCCCTCCTAATTGTTCTATACCCTCAACTATCGAAGTGAATTGTGATTTAGGTGTAGTTGAGGTTTTTTAATTAAACAGAAGTATATCAACCTTTCAAATTAATCTATTAAATCCCCATTTGGGAAAAAATTGACTCCGATATAAAAACGGGTCAGACCACCATTTTAGAAAAAAGTAATTCTCTCAGTTACAAGAAACCTCCTATTCCATTGGACTTGCACAAGAATATATTCTTCGATATATTCGTTTTATGAAAGTGAACATCTCTAAATTATCTCATCACCCCAAGAACCAAGAAATCTATGACTTATCTTCCATTGAAGAGTTGATGGATAGTATTTCTGAAGTAGGTTTGCTACAACCTTTAATTATTGACCAACACCATCAGATTATAAGTGGAAACAGAAGGTTTGAATCTATAAAAAGATTGGGTTGGGATGAGGTTGAAGTGATTAAAAGAGAGGTTAAAGATGGAGATGAAGAATTATTATTAATTCATTACAACAAACAACGAATTAAGAGTTTTAAAGAACTTATCAATGAATACCTAATACTTGATAGATATTATAGAAAAGGACAAGGGAGAAGAACGGATTTAACTTCTGTTAAATCTAACAAAGGTTCTTCAAGAGATATGGTTTCTAAAGAATTAGGAATTTCTTCTTCTCAGTTAAGAAGATTAGTATTCATCCACAAAAACAAACCAGAATATATTGAACTTTTAGATAAAGGTATTTTAACCATCAATCAATCTTATCTTCAAATTCAAAGAGAAATTAAAGAGAGAGAATCTAAGAAACCTACTTCTTCAAAATCAGAAAGTTTGGTAAAATCGAATTGGAGATTTTATCAGAAATCTTCTCATGATATGAGTGAATTAAAAGAGGGTGAAGTTCAGACAATCTTTACATCTCCTCCTTATTGGAATAAAAGAACCTATTCTGAAGAGAAAGGATTAGGGAATGAAAAAACGTCCGAAGAGTTTGTGGTACATCTTTCTGAACATTTAAGAGATTGTAAAAGAGTATTAAAAGATAGAGGAAGTTTCTTTCTTAATTTAGGAGACACATTTTTAAATGGAAACCTTCAGAATGTTCCTCATAGAGTAATACTAAAACTTCAAGAACAAGGATGGATACTTAGAAATACAATTATTTGGTCTAAAACAAATCCAAAACCCTCTTCATCAAAATCAAATCTAACACCATCTTATGAGTTTATATTCCATTTAGTAAAAACAATGGAGTACGACTATTATCCAACTCTAACAAAACTCTCCGATAAAACCAAACCATCACTTCCTCCAAGACATAGAAGTGTAAATGGAGATTATTCAAAATCAGTTTCTCCATATCTTCCAAATGTAAACGGAAAGAATATGGGGGATTATTGGAATGAAGATATTGTAAGAACCTCGGTTGCAAATCAGAAACTAAATATACAAGGAGAACACCCCGCACCGTTTCCAAATGAAATAATCACATTACCAATTCTTCAAACTTCTAAAGAGTTTGAATTAGTGTTAGACCCGTTTATGGGCAGTGGAACAACAGGAAGGGTTTGTGATAAATTAGGGAGGAATTTTGTTGGGTATGATTTAAAGATGTTTTAAAAAAACCATAACCTATCGGGTAATTGATAAGTTATGGGTATCAAATAAACACTCCTCTTCTTCACTAAAACTTAATATGACTATTTTACACAACCTTAAGAGGTTAATGAAATATTAGATTTTTATTATTTTTCTTATCATTGATGATTTTTCAGTATATATTCTAATGATATAAATACCTTTGGGTAATTTATCAGTTGTAATAGAACCGAAATTTGAAGTAATTGGTTCTTAAAAAGTTTATAAATTCTTCATTTATTTTTTATTTTAACATCCTTTAGATGTGATATCTTTATATGCAGTTATATATACATCTTCTTTCTTGTATTTGTATTCAGGGAGTTCATGTAGTGTAGATGCCAGGTCCATTACCTCACGATAGATTCCTTCTGAGTGAGCTTTATGTAAAAGTTCTTCTATATCTTTCTCTGCACTCATTTAATTAATTATTTAATTGTTGTATTTTTTTTACAAACCTAATTCTTATTTGATCTATTTGCATAAACTTGCTATATGAAGCAAGTACTTTTTTTTTATTTCCTACATTATCTTTTTCACAAACGATAGTTTTGAGTGATGATATTTTAATTAACACATATGTTTCACCAGAAAACGAAAGAATGTATCTATTTTATCCTGATAAACTTGTTCTTTCTAAAGATATTATTCCCTTGTTAAAAACACCTCATATAGATTATGATCATTCCACAAGAATAATGAGAGATACTTTATTTCAAATCAATTTTAAGTTAAAAGGACTTGTTAAATCTGAAACTGATGTGATAGTTATTAAGAAATCAGATTACGATAAACGAATCAAACAATACTCGATTAATCAAAAGTTATTTAATAAATCATAGGTTTTAACTTCTGTTAAATCTAACATAAGTTAAACATCATAGAAGAACACCCCACACCGTTTCCAAATGAAATAATCACATTACCAATTCTTCAAACTTCTAAAGAGTTTGAATTGGTATTAGACCCTTTTATGGGAAGTGGAACTGTTGGTAGGGTTTGTGATGAGTTGAATAGATGTTTTGTGGGGTATGATTTGAAGATGTTTTAAAAAACATCATAACCTATCGAATAATTGATAAGTTATGAGTTTTTCAACTAAACTTCTCTTCTTCACTAAAACTTAATATGACTATTACACAACCTTAAGAGGTTAATGAAATATTAATTTTTTATAAACTTGAGAACTGTCTCTCTATTTTCATCTCTAATATTTATAATATAAATTCCTCTTTCTAAATTATCTAAATATATTTCACTTGAATTCATTTTTGATAAAACTAACTTACCTAATACATTATAAACCGAGACTTTTGAAACATTTGATAATCCTTGGATAAATAATTTATCTGTTACTGGATTTGGATATATTGAAATGTTTGTTAAATTATGGTCATTAACTCCAAGAGACGAATCTGGACAAGAACCCCAAACAGGTTTATTACTTTCTGACAATGGGGAGTTTATACTAAAAGATTCTGGTTCTGAATCAATATTTGTAACACACCATCCTGAGATGTCTTGGTTAAACGAGGTTGCTAAATTAAACATAGCCGTCATATCAGTAACACTACTAACATCCCAACCACTAATATCTTGATTGAAAGAAGTTGCTATAAGAAACATAGCCGTCATATTATTAACACTACTCACATCCCAAGAACTTATATCTCCATTGAAATTCGATTTACCAATAAAAGCATTCCTCATATCCGTCACTTGACTTACATCCCAATCAGAAATATCACCAAAGAAAATTGTTGCAACAGAGGGGTCGGAAAACCATAGGTCTACTGATGTTTGAAAATTATCATCTGTAATTGGGGTTGGACATCTACCCCAAATAGGTTTATTACTTTCAGACAATTGTGAATTTGCACTAAAATTATATGGTTCTGAAACAAAGTTTGGAACGCACCAAGTACTTAAATCTTGGTTAAAAGGAGCATAAAAGAACATATACTTCATATCAATAACACTACTAACATCCCAAGAACCTATATCTTTGTTGAAAGAAGAATTAAAAAACATTCCATCCATTTCTTGAACATTACTCACATCCCAAGAACCAATGTCTTGGTTAAAAGAAGTATTCCCAAAAGTTGCAGACTTAAACATATCTCTCATATCAGTAACACGACTAACATCCCAAGAGCCAATATCTTGGTTAAAAGTATTTGCATTATAAAACATAACCTCCATATTAGAAACATTACTCACATCCCAAGAACCAATATCTTGGTTAAAAGCATTTGCACCCCTAAACATATACTTCATATCAGTAACACTACTAACATCCCAATATGAAATATCATCATTAAAAGTTGATTTAAATTGAAATAATTCTGACATATCAGTAACATTACTTACATCCCAATCGGAGATATCTCCATAGGTAGTTGTTGCTGCTTCCGAGTCTGAAACCCAAAGGTTTACTGCTGTTTGAATATTAGCATCTGTAATTGGGGTTTGTGAACTAACAATTATTGTAGTTAGAAATAATAATAATGTGAAAAATAATTTCATTTTTTTATAAAAATATTTTATTTCTAGGTTTTGTTGTTAAAAAATTAGTTGCAACTAAAAAAGATTACTTTTTTAATTATGAAAAATTTGATTATTATTGTAAAATGAAATTAATCTTCTATTTCTTTTTTCTTTTTTCTTTTCAATCAATTCAAATTCCAATTGATTATTATTATGAATCTTCAAAATCAATTATACACATTCTGTATAAAAATAAAATAGAACGATATACTTTAGAAAATGATGTTGGGTTAATCTCCTCAAAAGAAATTAAGAACTCATCTGAGTATGATTTATCAAAATTTAAATTTGTAAATGAATATACTTTATCTAGTAACTTAGGAGGTTCTATTCTTAAAATCAAAGGAGATTCTATTTTCAGAATAGACAATTCTTATGAACATAAAATGCAATTAGGGTCATTAGAGTTTATAAGAAACGACACTCTTTTTAGATATGGAGGTTATGGTTTTTTTGAAAATAGAAATTTTTTTACTTTTTATGATAAAAAGCTTAATGGATGGGAATCTTTTGATATTAACGGAGAGATTATACCAGAAAGAATCTCTGATTTTATTTATCATTTTAATAAAGATAAATTATATATCTCTGGAGGGTATACATTTGATAAATTTAAAAAAGATGTAAAATATCCAAACTTAAAAACGTATCTCTTTGATTTTAATTCAAAAAAATGGTCTGTAATTGGTGATTTAAACACATCTGTTTTTAACAGTATTTATTTTCCCTTAGATGAAAATAGTCTTATTAATTTTACAGATGGAATGATTCATATAATGGATTTTGAACAAAATTCAATTAAAAAATTCTCTTCTAATCCCATATCAAAAAAAATTGAATCCTCCTTTTTTAAACCATTTATTAATAAGAATAATGTTGTTTATTTTGAGTTGGAAAATGATGTGTTAAATATTAAATCAACACCCTTAGGAGAGTTTATTTCAAATCTAAAAAGTATTGAAAATAAAAGAATTTATGGTGTTTCCTATTGGTTGTATTCATTAATTATTTTGATACTTGTAATTATACTTTTATTATACGTAGTATTTAAAAAGTTTGTCAATAAAATTATAAAGATTGGAGATGTATTTTTCTATAACTTGAAGAAAATAAAACTAAATGAGAAAGAGAAAGTTATTTTTGATCTATTATATACATCTTCTAAAAAAAGAAAGAGTGTTGAGAATAGAATTATAACTGAATTTTTTGAGGACAGAACTCTTAATTATGGAACAATTAATAGAAGAAAAAATGAATCAATTAATACATTAAATAACAAAATAAAAGTATTCTTGAGTACTAATAAAGATATTATTATAAGAACAAATTCTCAAATAGATAAAAGAGAGATTAATTATTCTATAAATTCAGATTTCTTGTAGATTATGTATTTGATTGTTATAAAGTAACTTCTGTTAGATTTAACATAAGTTACACTATCAATATTCTCTAGTTAAAAAAATTAACTCCGATATAAAAACGAGTCAGACCTACTTTACCGAAAAAAGTATTCTCCCAGTTACAAGAAACCTCTCATTCCTAATTATAGAGTATACTTCATATTACTAATCTCATTTTGTGAATTTCCACTCAATATAGTTGTATATATAGGTATATTTTCGTAAATTAAGGGTGTTAAATAATTAACCCTAATATTACGAATTATGAAAGTATTTTTATCAAGAGTTTCAACTGATGAACAAAGTGAATTAAGACAGATTCAAAATGTAGAAGGATTTGATAAAGTCATTATCGATAAATGTAGTGGGTTAGTTCCTTTGTGGGAACGACCAAACATTATTAAAAACAAAATTAAGAAGTTAGTTGATAACGGAACTATTAAACATATTGAAGTTCACTCTATCGATAGATTAGGAAGAGATACTCTTTCTGTCTTATCAGTTTGGAAGGAATTGACTGAAAAAGGGGTTAGAGTTATTTGTAGAAACCCCAACTTCCAAAATCTAAATGATTCAGGTGAAAAAGATTACTTCTCTGAATTATTATTAAACATCCTATCTACTATGAGTTCATTTGAGAAATCAATGATTAAATCACGTCAAATGGAAGGGATTCGAATCACTCAGAAAACGAATCCAGAGAAATATAGTGGTAGAAAACAAAACACTAAGGAATCAACTCTTAAATTCTTAACCAAACATTCTAAAGTAGTTGAATACTTGGAGAAAGGAATGAAGGGTATTGAAGTTTCTAAATTGTGTGATGTTTCTCTAAATACAATCACTAAGGTTAAAAAGAAACTTCAACTTAAAGAAAATGTATATGAGTAAAAAGAAAAAACAAAATAGAAAAATCAGAGATAGTTATGGAACTATTACTCTGAAAGAATTAATTGATAGAGGTGAGTGTTCTCCATTTCATCACTTGAGTGATGGAAATTATATCGGAGGGTTA
>Ga0209533_1000858_pt1 | contig 28988 bp, 20 predicted proteins | sample COG_04_FD_184748 | JGI IMG/M metagenome (GOLD analysis project Ga0209533, IMG submission 184748) | Pelagic Microbial community sample from North Sea - COGITO 998_met_04 (SPAdes) (version 2) | ecosystem: Environmental > Aquatic > Marine > Neritic zone/Coastal water | place: Helgoland, sampling...
TTTATGGTGGTTATTGCGATAGGGATCACCTCTTCCCATTCCGAACAGAGAAGTTAAGCCTATCAGCGCAGATGGTACTGAGTAAAATCGGGAGAGTATGTCGCCGCCCTTTTTAAGCCCTTTCTATTTATTTAGATTGGGCTTTTTTTGTGCCTTGTTGTTTGCATTGCGGAACAATTTTTGCTCTTGTTTCCAAATTAGTATTTGTATCTTTTTTACTTAAATTCAATACCCGTTTGCTATGAAGAATTTTTTACATTTTTTTTGGATTTTTCCTTTTATCCTTTCTATCGTGTTTTACACCCCAGAATCAGCTCACTCCAATCAAAGTGGAGCGCCACAAGGTAAAACAGGATCTCCTGGCGATGGTTTTAATACGTGTAATAACTGCCACACTGGCCCCAATCCTTCTTTTGAGGATGCCATTGAAATTAATTTTGGCGATGGGACTTTCGAAGTTGTTAACGACGAACAGCACGAATTAACCTTATTTTTATACACTGAAAGTGAAGCTACTTATGGCTTTCAATTAGTTGCCGAAGATGTAAGTGGCACATCTGTTGGTGAGTTTATTCTAACGGATGTATCGAAGACTCAACTCTCGGGTAATTATTTAACACACACGCAAGAAGGTGCTACTTTTGAAGATGATGAGGGCGTTTGGTGGGATGTTATTTGGCAAGCTCCTTCAGATTTTGAGGGTGCAGTAACGTTTTATGCCGCAGGTATTATAGCTAATCAAAGTGGAACAAATAGTGGCGATAAGTTACTCACGACCAATTATACCATACAAGTTATTTCCGATGTTGTTATAATCCCAGGTTGTACAGATCCTTTGGCTCTAAATTACAATCCTTTTGCTACAGATGATGATGCTTCTTGTGAGTATGAAGCCGAAGATGGTATTTATTTTATGGGACAAGTAGCAGATGTTTTTGCCTGTGATGGGATTTTCTTTGATTCTGGAGGTGCAGAAGAAGATTTTATATTAGGTGAAAGTAGTGTAATTCATCTTTATCCTGAAGAAGATGGTGCTTCAGTTCAATTATTTTTTGAAGAATTCGATTTAGGTTTTTTTGGTAATATGACTATTTATGACGGTGAAGAAGAAGGAGTAAGCCCAATTTTAGTAGGAGCCTTGCAATCTGATTTATTAGGTCTGACATATACAGCTAGTGAGAGCAACGAATCGGGTTGTTTAACGATTGAATTTAACCATAATCCTCTCGAAACCGCCTCTGGATGGAAAGGTATCATTAGTTGTGTTACTTATGGAGTTTGTTTTGGTTTTGAAGCAGATGTTCTTACTACGTTTGAATCTGAAGAAGGTTCTTCCGATGCCTCAGCTGAAGTAAACCTAATCTTAGGAAATGCACCTTTCGACATTATTTGGTCTACCGAAGAAACTTCGAATTCCATCTCGGACTTAAGTCAGGGAACTTACTCGGTTTCTATTACAGATTCTGAGGGTTGTTTCACTGAATTATCTTTCGATATTATTGTTGATCCAGAAGAATACATTATGGGAGAACTGATTGATTTAACTACCTGTAATGGTGTTTTATACGATTCTGGTGGGCCCGAGGGATCTTTCCAAGCCAACGAAACTTCTTTTATTCGAATATATCCCGCAGTAGAGGGTGATGCAGTTCAGCTCACTTTCGAAGAATTTGATATAGGTTTTGCAGCTACGATGACTATTTACGACGGAGTTGGAACAGCAAGCCCCATCTTATCAGCAGGTTTTGACGATGATTTTTTAGGTGAAGTTTTCGTAGCAAGTCAAGACAATTCTTCGGGCTGTTTGACCATTGCTTTCGAATCTTTTTTTGGTTTTGAGATAAGTCCAGGTTGGAAAGCTTCTATTAGTTGTTTTGATTATGTTATTTATGGTTGTATGGATCCGGAAGCCAGTAATTACAATGCTTTAGCAGAGGAGGATGGCCCTTGTTTTTATGCCCCAGGTTGTACTTCTGCTTTATTTGTAGAGTATTTTACACAGGGTTTTGAAGCAGACACAGACGACGGTTCTTGTTTAACTATTTTGGAAGATGATTGCACAAATCCCGAGGCTTTAAATTTTAATCCGGATGCTACATTTAACCTTGATATTGATCCTTGTGTTTTTGATTTAGCTCTTTGGGAATGTGGTATGCACTACAAAGATGAGCGCGACGGAATCTCTTATGGATCTGTATTGATTGGTGAAAACTGTTGGATGACGGAAAACTTAAATTATACCAGTTCCGAAACCAATACCACTCCAATAAATGGAGGTGTAACCACTCAGTTGTCTGATGGGTTTATTTATACAGGCGAAAACAGCTACAATTCAACCACAAATGGTCGGTATTATTCTTGGGAAGCAGCAGCAGCAGCAGTACCTTATTCTTGGCACTTACCTGGAGTAAATGAACTCGAATCTCTGTTCTTTAACTTCACGGCCTTCGACCATCAAATGTCTGGTTCCTCTGGTTTTAATCATCAAATGTCTGGAGGTTTAACGAACGAAAATGGACTGATTAATTTTTTAAATCAAGGCTCTACTACATGGATTTGGTCTGACAATGAGGATGCAGGAGGAAATGCTATGGCTTTAACCATGATTCAAACAAGCCTGAATCCTAGTTTCGATTTTATTCCAAAAGACTTTGGTCTTAGTATTAGAGCGGTTTTTGGTTTTCCGGAAGGAACCATTTTAGGCTGTACAGATGAAGATTATATTGAATATAACGAGCTAGCTACTACTGATGATGGCTCCTGTGTTGTGGTTGCCATAGAAGGGTGTACAGACGAAACAGCCTTAAATTACAGTTCTATTGCTACGGTAGACGATGATTCTTGTATTCCTATTATAGAAGGATGTATGGATGATACCTATGCAGAATACAATAGTGAAGCTACTGTAAACGATAATTCTTGTGAAGTACTCGCTGTATTTGGCTGTACAGACATGGATGCTCAAAATTACGATGAACTTGCTAATGTAGACGATGCAACTTGCATAGCGCATATTCTGGGTTGTACGGATGATGCTTTTGCAGAGTACAATGCAGAAGCTAGTTTAGATGATGGATCTTGTTCTACTACAGCTATACTTGGTTGTACCGATGTTAGTGCATTTAACTACAACAGTGCGGCTAATGTAGACGACAACTCCTGTTTACCCTTTTTACAAGGATGTACAGATCTCAATTTTGTAGAATTTAATGCCCTGGCAAACGTAGACGACGGCTCTTGTTTGGTTCAAGTTGTTTTGGGTTGTACCATAGATTATGCACTAAATTATTCTGAGTCTGCAAATACAAACGATGGATCTTGCCAGGTAGAGGGATGTACCAACGATTTGTTTGTGGAATATGATGAGAATGCGAACATCGACAACAATACCTGTTTGATATTTGCCATTTATGGTTGCACAAACGATTTGTATTTAGAGTTTTTTCCGCCTGCAAATATGGACGATGAATCTTGCCTTACTCTTATCGTAATGGGATGTATGGAGCCCGATTATATTGAATACAGTGCAGACGCCAACCTTGATGACGGATCTTGCGAAAATTTAGGTCTACTTGGATGTACCGATTCTATTTACGTAGAATACAATTTTGAGGCCGTTGTGGATGACAATACCTGTGAAATACTTATTGTTTATGGTTGTATGAACACTACTTATTTAGAATTTAACGAAGAAGTGAATACAGACGACGGTACGTGTACTACAATTAGGATTGAGGGATGTACAGACGCTACGTATTTAGAATACAATATGCTCGCTAATTACGACGACGGATCTTGCCTTTACATTGTTTTTGAAGGCTGTACCGATTCGCTCTATTTAGAATTTAATCCAAACGCCAACCTAGACAATGGAATGTGTACCACACTTGTTGTTTTTGGTTGTACCGATGTACTGGCCTTTAATTACAATGAACTTGCAAATACAGATGATGAATCTTGCGTACCTGTTGTTTTAGGTTGTATGGATGTAAACTTTATAGAGTACAATGGTTTTGCAAATACAGAAGATAATTCATTGTGTAATACCCCAGTCGTTTTTGGCTGTACCGATCCAGAGGCAATAAATTACAATTCTAATGCAAATACAGACGATGCATCTTGTATACTCAGTTTATTGGAAATCACCTATATTGGAATTGCAGATGGTGGTGTTCTGTTTACGCCTATAGTACAAGGTTTAGGTTTAGAGTACGAATTGTTTTGGACGTTCGGAGACTTCTCCCTCTCTACAGATTCAACGCCAACCGTATTCTTTCCAGAAAATGGAACCTATGAAGTAACACTTACTATAAACAACGCTTCCATAGAAGTAACCACAAGTATTTTTGTAGATATTATAAATGCGGTAATTGGTCTTGGTGAGTTGTCAGCTTACAAACAAATAGTAAGGCTCACTTATTTCGATCTAATGGGTCGAGCGGTAGAATTTGAAAGGCTCTTGGCCAATCAGATTTATGTTAAAAAAGTTCTTTACGACAATGGATCGGTTGAGCATCAGAAAATGTTTAAATCGAATTAAATTATAGCCCAAAAAAAAAGACCGTTCTAAAACGGTCTTTTTTTTTGAATACTCTTTTCTATAATTTAAGTTTTCTGCTTTTTCTTTTTTGCAGCTGGAAACAATATATTGTTTAAAATTAACCGATACCCCGTAGAGTTCGGATGTAACTCTAATTCGGTAGGAGGGTCCCCAACTCTATGTTGGTAATCTTCTGGGTCGTGTCCGCCATAAAAAGTCCACATTCCTTTTCCTAACTTCCCATGGATGTATTTGGCTTCGTTAGCACTCTTGTTTTCGCCCATAATAAGAACTCCAGATTTTATTAGATCTTTATTAAACGCTGTTGTTTGACCCATAAAACCAGGAATTATCTGACTGTGATTTTGGCAAAGCATGGTAGGCACCGGATCCCATTTTGCGGAAAATTCAAATAAGGTAAAAAAGTCTTGACTTTTAGGTACTTTTCGGTCTTTGGTAACATCAATATTCGAGAATTCGTAAATATTTGGATTTCCAATAAGTTGAAAGTCTTTAAACGCAATGCTTTTAGAAAAGTCTAATTCTTGTTGAGCGTTTGCACTTCTTTGATCTCCATCAAACATATACTCACAAATGTCTGTTTTTTCTGCAGCCAAGGCAATATCGTAGCTATCTGTAGCAGAGCACATGGCAAACAAAAAGCCACCACCAGCTAAAAACTCTTTTATACGAAGTGCAACAGCTCGTTTTTGATCAGAGACTTTAGAAAAGCCTAAATCAGTAGCATCTTTCTCAAAGTTTCTTTTTTGTTCTATATACCAAGGTGCATTTTTAAAGGAAGCGTAAAATTTACCGTATTGTCCCGTAAAATCTTCATGGTGTAAGTGAAGCCAATCGTAAAGAGGAAGTAAGTCGCTCAGTATTTCCCGATCGTAAATGATGTCGTACGGGATTTCTGCATAGCTCAGAACCATCGTTACTGCATCATCCCAAGGTAGGTTTCCTTCGGGCGAATAAACGGCCACCTTAGGCGCTTTTTCCAATTTTATAATATCGGTATTGCTTTCTGGGTGAGCCAACTCTAGTTGGATCTGCGCCTTATAAGCATCGGTAATAATTTCGTACGAAACTCCTCGGATTATACATTCTTTTTCTATCTGACTCCTGTTTTTAATCAAAAAACTACCCCCTCTGTAATTAAGAAGCCAGTCTACAGTTTCCTCATTTTCTAAGGTCCAAAAAGCAATTCCATACGCTTTTAAATGATCTTTTTGAGATGTTTCATCCATAGGGATAAGGATGTAAGAGGCTTGTATAGAGCTGCTCAGTAGTAGTAAGCCAAAAAGTAATTTAAAAGGGTGAATCATCATAATCATCATCACTTTGTTCGCCAAAAGCGTCGTTAGCATTCATTTTTGAAGTAAATTCTGTTGCGTAGCCCTCATCAGTTTCTAAGTTAGAGAACTGTGCCAGGTGCCCCGTAAATTTTAATCGAATATTATCGAGTCCACCATTCCGGTGTTTCGCAATAATAAATTCGGCTTGACCTTCACAAGGAGTTGCATCGTCGTCGTCCCATTCTGTTAAACCGTAATATTCTGGTCTAAAAATAAAACTCACAATATCTGCATCTTGTTCAATTGCTCCAGATTCACGTAAATCGGAAAGTAAGGGCCTCTTACTACCCCCACGAGTTTCTACCGCTCTACTTAACTGCGATAAGGCAATAACGGGAACGCTTAGTTCTTTTGCGATGCTTTTTAACGATCTGGATATAGTAGAAATTTCCTGTTCTCTATTTCCCTTACTGTCTCCACCGGCTGTCATTAGCTGTAAGTAGTCAATAATAATAACTTCCACATCGTGCTGAGCAACCAAACGTCGGCATTTTGCTCTAAGGTCAAATACCGATAATGCAGGAGTATCGTCTATAAATAGAGGTGCCTTTTCTAAGTTTTTTATTTTGGCGTGTAGCTGTTGCCATTCGTAATCTTCCAATTTTCCTTTTCTTAATTTCTCCGAAGACAATCCTGTTTCGGAAGAAATTAAACGTGTAATTAATTGTATGGAAGACATCTCTAAAGAAAATACAGCCACCGCTTTTTTTGAATCTACAGCAATGTTTCGTGCCATAGACAATACAAAGGCTGTTTTACCCATTCCCGGACGCGCTGCCAAGATAATTAAATCGGAGGGTTGCCATCCTGAGGTAACCACATCTAGTTTGGTAAAGCCCGTTGCTACCCCACTTAAACCTTCTTGCTTAGAAATGTGTTCTATACGCTCTATTGCAGATTTTACTAGCGATTGAGCAGAATCGTAATTTTTCTTAATATTGCCATTTGCAATTTCAAACAATTTTGCCTCCGCCTTATCCAATAGGTCTAAAACATCACTACTTTCGTCGTAGGCATCGTTTATAATTTCGCTAGAAACACGTATTAGTGAGCGTTGTATGTGTTTTTGTACTATAATTCTAGAGTGAAATTCGATGTGTGCCGAAGAGGATACTTTTTGAGTAAGATTTGCAATTCCAAAATCACCTCCACAAAGCTCTAAATGTCCGCTCTTTCTTAATGTTGTAGAAACCGTAAGCATGTCTATAGGTTGCGATTCTGCAAATAGATTTTTTATGGCACTGTATATTTCTCGGTGTGCGTCTTTGTAAAAGCATTCTGGATCTAATATATCGATCACATCGTTTAGCGCATTTTTATCGATCATCAAAGCCCCTAAAACAGCTTCCTCCAAATCAATTGCTTGAGGAGGTAGCTTTCCTTGCTCCAAGCCTATTACATTTCCTTTTGCTTTAAAAGAGCTGTTGGGAGATTTGGGTTTAGCTTCTGCCATAATTTGTTTATTCTAGAGTTAATAATACAAGTTCAAATTTAAGTCCTTTTGGAATACCATTCCATGCTGTTCATAATTAATTTAAAGTTTATAGTTATATTTTTTGATGTGTTTTCGTTTTAATTTGATTTCTATATATTTGAGCGAACAAAAACATAATAAAATGAAAAAGTATTTAGGTTATTTAGCTATAGTTTTAAGTGTGTGTATTGTTTCTTGTGATAAGGAAACAGACGAAATTGGTGGAGAAGATGGTGGGGCTAGTACTGACGTACTCGGCTGTACAAATGAAGATGCTTTAAATTATGATGCTACTGCAACGGTAGATGATGGTTCTTGTGAGTATTCTATCTCCTATTTAGCAAGTGGCGATTGGACTGTCTCTCATATAGAGTACGATACCGAAATCGATTTATCCATTATTGATGTGTCAATTTTAGATGCTATTTCGCCTTTAATTTCAACATTTATTTCTACGATTGGTCTTATTCCAGTTGTGGGAGAGGCCGATGATGCTGGTATGTATTCCATAAGTATGAATAATACTTATACAAGTGATTTAGCTTTTACGACTGAACCAATTTCAATACTAAGTTTTGAGATTCCTGGAGTGCCCATTAATTTACCATCCAATGGAAGCTGGTCTTTGCAAAACAATGAAGAAGAAATTGTATTTATTGATGAAACTACTGGTGCACAACAATTGTATGAAATTACAAACCTAACAGAAGAGTTTGCTTTACTGCGAGGAGTTCTTGTTCTTTCTCAAGAAATACCTCTTTTGGGTTTATACGAATTTGAAATAGAATTAGAACTTACATTAGAGAAGTAAGAACTTATGTTTTAAGATACAAAAACGGTGGTCTGATAAGACCGCCGTTTTTTTTTATCTATGTTTAGAGGTTTATTATTCTTATCAGTAGTGTTTTGTTTGTCCTGAATAGTAGGAGCCATTTAAACACAACTGATGCTAAATTTCTTCTGATTGTTTAGAGCGTTTCTTTCTAAACAAACAAGCCCTGTAACCAAATTGAAAATCAAAAAAAAGCCCGTTTCTTAAGAAACGGGCTTTTGTGTTGAGGTAAAAAAATTCTAGTTCTTTAGGATACTCTTGGTGATTTTATCCTGCGAAGTCTCTATAGTAATAAAATAAATACCGTTAATTAACGAGGCTAATGAAAGCTGAGAATTAGCTCCATTCATGGTTGTTGTTAAAACCGATTTTCCTAAGATGTTACTAATTGTAATAGTTGCAAGTTCGCTATTATTAGCAAGGTTTACGTTAATTAAATTACGTGTAGGATTTGGGTAAATACCAAAGTCTGCAGTTGATGTTTTAATTTCGTCTGCCGCTAAACTTTCAAATCCATCAATAGGAACCGTCATAAATACAATGCTGTTTTCAGTAATAGGATCTTCATCTCCCTGTAAGTTTAACCCTGGGTAAATGTCACTTTGGTAGGTTAAGTAAACATTGTCGTTTACTATATTAGAAATACATCCGTACACACCCTCTTGCAAAGGATTTCCATTCAAAGGATCAGTAGTTTCCGTCATTAAATCGTAAGGAGTAGACCAGGTTACACCAGCATCTTGTGAACGCATAATGTATTGGTGGCGGTAGTGTTGTAGGAAAATCTCGTCATTGTAGTTTCCAATGTCAATTTGATCCTGGTAGAAATACTCAATTATGGAAGAATAGATTAAGTAAATATCGCCATTATCTGCAACGGCAGAGCTTGGGAAGCTGGTAAGTGATTTACCATAATAAGCTACAAGAAGTGTAGAGTCTTCTTCACTCACCTGAATATCTAGTGTGTCGTTACCATTTGCATCAGTAACACCAGCAATTACTTCTTCGGTTTGTGTAAGTTCATTCCAGTAAGCCAAACCATCAGAAAGTATGTAGTATGAATAGGCACCTTCTTCGTCGCCTTCATCATTCCTATTAGTATACTCCATTAAGCCGTAAAAGATATGTGCATTCCCGTCATCATCAAGAGAAAGACTGAACGATTGGTCAGAGTTTTCAATATAACCTTCAGTTTCTGGAAAGCTTGTAGAGTCTACAGTAATGCTGTCATTAAACATCGGAATTGGGTGTTCTTTTACGATGGTCTTTGTCCAGGTAGTTCCATTGTCTATAGATTTCATTAAAACAACGTCTGTCCAAGGGCCTCCAAGTACAAAGGCTACCGTGTTTCCTTTTACATCTAAAGCATACGCGTCTCCTGCGAATCCTGGGTAAAAGTCAGAGCCAATTTCATCAAATATCAAATCAACAATATCGAAAGTTTCGCCACCATCTTGAGAACGTGAGTAGGAAATATAATTATCTATAGATGAGCCTACAGGATCTGACAAATTATAAGAATGGGAAATAATATGAATGCTTTGACCGTCTTCACCACTAACCTTCATTCTTGGCCAACCGTTGCCTAGAATTACTGCTCCATCACTATTAGGAAGTAAAGATTCGGACCAATCACCGGATCCTTTTTCAGTTCTTGAAGCTATTGTAGTAGATATTCCTTCTGCATTAGTAGGCCGGTGACTTGAAATAAGCTCTCCTCCGTTAAGTCCTGCAATAGAAGGCCATCCAGTTCTTTCTGCCTCTACTCTAGTAGCGGGCATTTCCATCCAGCTAGTGCCATCGAAGTAGTTGTAACCTGAACCTCTGTTTGGAAAATTCGATTGAGCGTCTGGACTCATGGTCCAGGTAGCAGAAATGGTATTGTCTTGGTGAACAAACAACCTGTTTTGAACAGAACTGTTGGTTTGTAAATCGTAATACGTAGTACCAATTACCTCTTCAGATATTCCATTGCTAAAAAGAGTGTATTCTGAAGCTGTGGGTGCATAATCTACTCTACTAGTATGCAAGTTTACCTGAGCTTCCTCTTTGTTGGCTTTAATTATTTTGTGTGCCTGTTTTAAATGGGCAGGTATTATTTGTCGTTTACTTTGCGCTTGCACATTAGCTGCTATAAGAAGAGCCAATGAAGAAAATAATAGTTTTTTCATAATTTTTTTTTAATTGAGACTAAATTATATAAAAATTAGGTAAGGCAAAGTAAATTTTACTTTTTTTAGCATTAATTTAATTTCGAATGGTATTTAAGCTTAAAATTAACTAGGGCTTGATTTTTTCGTATTTTAGCAGGCTAATTTTAAGTTATGAATAAGATATTAATTGCCAACCGAGGAGAAATTGCTCTTAGAATAATGCGTTCTGCAAAAGAAATGGGAATTAAAACTGTGGCTGTTTACTCTGAGGTCGATCGAGTTTCGCCACATGTTTTGTATGCAGACCAGGCTGTTTGTTTGGGGCCAGCAGCCTCCAGCAAATCTTATTTGTTAGGCGATAAAATACTTTCTTTTTGTAAAGAATTAGGCGTAGATGGAATTCATCCTGGATATGGTTTTTTATCTGAAAACTCAGAATTTGCTAAGAAAGTAAGCGAAGCCGGAATTCAGTTTATAGGTCCATCACCTAAAGCCATGGAGTTAATGGGCGATAAACTATCGGCTAAGGCAGTTGTAAAGGCCTACAATATTCCAATGGTTCCGGGTACAGATCAGGCTATCGAAGATATAGACGCAGCAAAAAAAGTAGCGCAAGAAATTGGTTTTCCAATTCTTATTAAAGCTTCTGCCGGTGGTGGAGGTAAAGGGATGCGGATTGTAGAAAGACTTGAGGATTTTGAGGAGCAAATGAATTTGGCTGTAAGTGAGGCCATCTCTTCTTTTGGAAATGGAGCTGTCTTTATTGAGAAATACGTTGCCTCTCCTCGACATATTGAAATTCAGGTTTTAGCAGATACACATGGAAACGTAGTGCATCTATTTGAAAGAGAATGTTCCATTCAACGTCGTCATCAAAAAGTAATTGAAGAAGCTCCATCTTCTGTACTAAGTCCAGAATTAAGGGCCAAAATGGGTAAATGTGCTGTAGACGTTGCTAAATCTTGTAATTACGTTGGGGCGGGTACTGTTGAGTTTTTATTAGATGAAGATCATAATTTCTACTTCCTAGAAATGAATACCCGACTACAGGTAGAGCATCCGGTTACCGAAATGATTACTGGGCTAGATTTAGTCAAGCAACAGATCTTAATTGCACGTGGCGAAAAACTATCTTTTGTTCAAGAAGATTTATCTATTTCAGGTCATGCTATGGAGGTACGCGTATATGCAGAAGACTCTAAAAATAATTTTTTACCCGATATAGGAACACTTACTACCTACAAACGACCTGGAGGAATTGGTGTTCGAGTAGACGATGGTTTTGAAGAGGGAATGGAGATTCCTATTTATTACGATCCAATGATTTCTAAACTTATCACACATGGAAAGGATCGAAAGGAGGCAATACAAAGAATGAGAAGAGCTATAGAGGATTATAAAATTTCTGGAATTCAGACCACCTTAGAGTTTGGTGCTTTTGTAATGCAGCACAAAGCCTTTGTTTCTGGTAACTTTGACACACATTTTGTAAACAAGCATTTTGAGCCGAGTTTACTCGAAAAACCGTCTGAACAGGAAGTAGAGATTGCTGCTTGGTTTGCAGCTAAATTGTTTAGTGAGTACAAAGAACACAAGGTAGATGATACATTAAGCTCTGCATCTAAGTGGAAGAAAAATAGAAACTAATGGCAAAGAAAACAAACCCAAATTCGGTTTCTATTTTAAATCGTAAAGCACGTTTTGAGTACGAACTTCTAGAGTTTTTTACTGCTGGTTTACAACTTCAGGGTACCGAGATAAAATCCTTGCGCGAAGGAAATGCAAACTTAGCCGAAGCGTATTGTTACGAAAAAGAGGGCGAAGTTTGGGTAACTGGAATGTTTATAGCCGAATACAGTTACGGCTCTTATCTAAACCACACTCCTAAGCGTTTGCGTAAGTTGTTACTTAACAAAAAGGAAATAAAAACCATTGCAGAAGCCTTGCAAGATGTTGGCGTTACCATTGTGCCATTAAAGTTGTTTGTAAACCCAAAGGGCTGGGCTAAAATAGACATTGCTTTAGCACGTGGTAAAAAATTACACGACAAAAGACACGATTTAAAAGCGAAAGACGATAAAAGGCAAATGGATCGCGCTATGAAAGATTTTAATTAAATTTTAGCTGGCTTGTTTTACCAACCTTTTTAGCCAGTGCGCTGGAAGTGTAGGACAGGTATCTAGCTTACCAAACCACCTGTATCGGTTTTTAGCTATAAAAGTGTAAAAACCATCTCTGATAAACTTTGGAACCAAAAAAAAGAGGCCTACTGTTTTATAAAAGCCCCCTAATAAAAAAATGCTTTTTAGAATTGCAGTAGATTTTGTGTACGTTTTTTCTTTGTAGACCAATACAATAGAATTCATCGATTTAAATTGAGGTTCGTTTGAGATGAATCCAATTTTAAAGAGCTCTTTTTTGTCTCTGTTTATCAGAAATTTCATACTTCTATTGCACATGATACAGTGCCCATCGAAATAGAGTATTGCGTTATTTTTTATTTTAGCAACGATACCTTGGTGTATTGGGTAGATTTGTCTTCAAATAGAACTTCAACAAAATAGAGCCCACTTGTAAACTCAGATAAATCGAATGTGGAACTGGCAAAGTTTCTTTGTATTTCGGATCCGTTTGCAGTGTAAATTGTAGTGCTGAATATGGTTTTATTCGATTGAATATTAAATGTGTTTTTAGATGGATTCGGAAAAACAGACAAAGGGGTAGCATTTAATTCGAGCGTCGAAAATTCATTTAATTCTCCTCCCCAAAGTAAATGTAAACCTCCAGTGTAAAGACCTATTAGCAGGTCGTTCCATCCGTCGTTGTTTAAATCGAAAACAGCTGGAGCTGTCTTTATACTTTTCGAATACAAGCGCATCGAGTCCGAAACGAGTTCAAAAGTTCCGTTTAAATTGCCGTCAATTGTAGTGTAATGGTAAAGTAGTCCTTTTTCGGTTCCCACATAAAGTTCGTAGCCATTTTCGCTGTCCGTTACCGTTGGTGTTGTGTAAGCAGTATTGTAAATCGGGTCGGTTAGGTTTATATTTCCCAGCGTATCGTTTGCTAAAACAAATTCTGCTTGGTTTACATCTCCTTGATTTTCGTAGTAAAAAATAGCTCCTTGTCTAGAGCCTATTATAAGGTCCAAGTCTTCATCTCTATCTAAATCGATTAAAAAAGGAGAAGCAAAACCACCTACATCAATATCAAAGTAGTTTATGGTGTTTACTACGAAATAGGACTCATTATTAGTAGGGATGTTTTTCAACAAGTGTATTTCTCCGTTGGAATCTCCAACAATCATGTCTTGGTCTCCGTCGTTGTCTAGATCACCAAAAGTAGGGGTGATGTTGTTCTCAAAATTGAGTAAGCCTAAATTGGAAAAGTCGTCTGTGATCCATTCAAAAACAGGAGCAGACATATCTCCTGAGTTTTCATAAGGATCTATTCCTGTGTTTTTGTACAAAGCGAGTTGCGAATTAAAGTTTCCACCGTCGATATAATAGCCATAATTCGCTACAATTAAATCCATTAATCCATCCGAGTTGTAATCAAAAAATACCGGGTGTGCTCCAGAGCCAACCTCAATCATTTCGTCTAGCAACACATCTTTTTGAACTAAATTTAAGTTTACCTCTTGGTTTGGCGACACATTTTCGTAAAACCAAATGTTCTCAAAGTTATGAGATACATTGTTTCCGTTTGGTGTAACTATTAAGTCTTTTTTCTGGTCGTTGTTTAAGTCGAAAAAGTAGGCTGCTGGAAATTTAGTAAGCGCTACACTCGTTTCGTAATTCGGAAAATTAATGTCTTGAGCTATCATAAGTGCCTCATTCGATGCGGCACTGTTTTCTAACATAACCAAATTGTCAAAGGTTACATCACCTAAAAGAAGTTCAAAGTAAGAGTCGGCATTTAAATCTAAAGCTGTTACCGTTGAGCCAGAATGTTTTGCACCCTTTTGATCACTTGCGCTTTTTTTTGCGCAATCGTTAAGTGTAACTGAATTGTCAGAAAAATTTTCGCTAAAATCACCCCAGCAATCGTCTTCTAAAGAGTAATTAAGACTGTCACAGGAGCCAAAATATTCATCAGAATTGTTTTTATGCCATTCCACATTACTACCGATGATACTGAAGGTTAAAATATCTAGATCTCCATCAAAATCGATGTCTCCTATGTGTGGGATGTCTACAGAACTTACATATAAATTTGTAGGACCAGATCCTCGATCGGTTAAAATAGTACCTATCAGCTCAAAACTTAATTCCTCAGAATCAATTAAATTTTTGAAAACCCGAACCCCGCCATTGTGAGAAGTGAAAATGTCCATTTGCCCATTACAGTTGTAATCTCTTAGTAAAACCCAATCTTCCAGTTTAGGGAATAAGGCATTGTATTCTGGAGCATAATGATAATCTACTGCTCCAAGAGTTCCTTTGTTAATAAAACAGTTTAGTTGATCTCCATTTTTATCAAAAATGATTAAATCTAAAATACCGTCTTTATTTAAATCGATAGGAGAGAGTTGAGGTACATTTGCACCACCTGCCCATGGATTAACGAGGTCAACACCATTTTTAACCACCCTTATGTCTTGAGTTTGATAAAAAGACTGTTGTGCAAAGCTTTGAAAATTGCTTAAAAAGAGTGTTAAAAGAGGAATAAGGTACTTCATAATAGTATGTAAAATCAATGATTCAGCTAAATTACAAGAATTGTGCCTTAGGATACATATAATAAACATAAATAAATTGGTATTTTTTTATTGAAAGTTTATATTTGTCAGCCCTAAATAAAGGACTCTAAACTAAATAAATATGCGTAACAAAGGATTTACTAAATTTATAGCTGTCGTATTCGCTTTAATCTGTGTATACCAGTTGGCCTTTACTTGGATGGTTAAAAATGTTGAAAAACAGGCTAAAGTCTACAGTAACGGTGACTATGCTCTAGAACAGGTTTACCTGGATTCTATTGCAACCGAGGAGTTGTACTTTGGCTATTCTTATAAAGAATGTAAAGAGCAAGAACTAAACTTAGGTTTGGATTTAAAAGGTGGGATGAACGTAACACTTGAGGTTTCTGTAGGAGATATTCTTAAGATTTTGGCAAACAAATCTGTCGATGCTACTTTTAATGAAGCTATTTCCAAAGCAAACGCCAAGCAGAGTGATTCTCAAAACAACTATATTGACGACTTTGTTTCTTCGTTTAACGAAGTAAATACAGCCAACAATACTCAAGTTCTTTTATCTTCTCCAAGAATTTTCGGTCATAGAAATATGCTAGATAAATTTGAGGTTAATGCACCCAACGATGAGGTTATTGCTGTGGTTCGTGAAGAATTAAAAGGAGCGATTGATCGTGCCTTTTCGGTATTGCGTGCGCGTATAGATAAGTTTGGTGTTGTACAACCAAACATTCAACAACTCGAGCAAGAAGGACGGATTTTAGTAGAGCTTCCTGGTGTTAAAGACCACGAGCGTGTAAAACGTTTATTGCAAAGTACAGCTCAGTTAGAGTTTTGGGAAACCACAAACTTTCAGGAGCTACAAGTATTTTTAGCAAATGCGAATGCCGTTATTACTGCAGAGAAAGAAGTTGAAGAGCCTTTAGCTTTTGAGGTAGACTCTCTGAATTTAGACTCTCTAAATTCTGGTACAGGAAATCCTTTTTACGAGTTAATGGGAGTTCAATACGCTTTTGGTGCGCGTTTGGGTGTTGTTTCTGAAGAAGATACCGCTAAGGTAAACGCTATTATGAGTCGTCCAGACATCCGTGGTTTATTAACAGGAGATTTAAGAAACACCAAATTCTTATGGTCTGCTAAACCTTTGGAAGTAGATGGCGAGGAAGTAGGTTTAGAATATGTAGCTATAAAATCTAACAGAGACGATGCACCTCAATTAGGTGGAGATGTTATTGTAGATGCAAATTCTCAAATTGACCCAACAGGTTCTGTAAACGTAAGTATGCGAATGAATGCTGAAGGAGCTAAGAAGTGGAAAAAACTAACAGAAAACAATATTGACCGACAGGTTGCCATTGTTTTAGATAACTATGTGTACTCTTTTCCAACTGTAAATGATGTGATTCCAAATGGGAGCTCAAGTATCTCTGGAAACTTCACGGTTGAAGAAGCAGAAGATTTATCGAATATTTTAAAAGCGGGTAAGCTGCCTGCTCCAGCTAAAATTATTCAATCTGAAATTGTTGGGCCTTCTTTAGGAGCCGAAGCAATAAGTTCAGGCTTTACTTCTTTTGCAATTGCCTTATTAATTGTGCTTGTTTACATGATTTTTTATTACCAAACTGCTGGTTTGGCTGCAAACTTCGCACTCGTTTTAAACATCTTATTCATTTTTGGCGTACTCTCTTCTTTAGGTGCTGTATTGTCTTTACCGGGTATTGCTGGTATTGTACTTACGATAGGTATGGCGGTAGATGCAAATGTTCTTATTTACGAACGTATTCGCGAAGAGCTTAGAGCCGGAAAAGGAATGAGTTTAGCTATATCTGATGGATACAGCAATGCTTATGCAGCTATTATTGATGCCAATGTAACCACTTTATTAACAGGTATTATTTTATATACTTTTGGTACGGGTCCAATTAAAGGATTTGCAACTACCTTAATTATTGGTATTATCACCTCATTATTTGCTGCTATCTTCTTAACCCGTTTAGTTTTTGAATCTAAAATGGCCTCTAAGAAACCAATTAAGTTTGCATCTAAAATGACAGAGAACTGGTTTGCTAACAACAACTTTAAGTTTTTAGCCAAGCGAAAAACAGCTTATATTTTCTCTTCTATATTAATCATTTTAGGTATTTCGTCTTTAGCAACAAGAGGTCTTAACGAAGGTGTTGACTTTAAAGGTGGCCGTACATTCGTGGTTCGTTTCGATCAGAATGTGGTTACTCAAGAAGTACGCTCTTCTTTAGCGAGCCCTTTTGAAACTGCTCCAGAAGTAAAAACCTTTGGTAAAGCAGATCAAGTTAAAATCACAACCAAATTCATGATTGATGAGAAAGGATCTGATGAAATAGTAGATGCTAAACTAGCCGAAGGACTAAGCACCTTAGGCATGAACTACGAAGTAATGAGTTCTCAACTTGTAGGGCCTACCATTGCAGATGATATTAAACAATCGGCTCTATGGGCAGTATTGTTTTCTTTAATTGTAATATTCATGTACATATTGGTTCGTTTCCGTAAGATGTCTTACTCTTTAGGTGCTGTAGCTGCTGTATTCCACGATGTGTTAATTGTGTTGTCTATTTTCTCTATATTTTACGGAAGACTACCTTTCTCTTTAGAAATAGATCAGGCCTTTATAGCCGCAATACTTACTGTAATTGGATACTCTTTAAACGATACCGTTGTTGTATTTGACAGAGTACGTGAGTACTTTGCAAAGAAAACAGGTACAACTCATGACATAGTGAACGCTGCACTTAACAGTACTTTAAGCCGAACCATTAATACATCAGTTACAACCTTCTTTGTGTTGTTTGTAATATTTGTATTTGGTGGTGAAGTAATTAGAGGCTTTATGTTTGCCCTTATGATTGGGGTTGTAGTTGGTACCTATTCCTCTCTATTTATAGCTACACCAATTATGGTTGATACTTTAAAAGCAGAGGTTGAAAAATAATTTTTTTTAAGATTTAAAAGAAAGTCCTGCAATCGCAGGACTTTTTTTATTTTAGCACTATGGGAAATGCACTGTTTTTTTTAAATTTTTTGGGCACAGGAGAATTTGTGCTCATTGCTTTTGTGTTTTTATTACTCTTCGGTCCGGATAAAATCCCAGGCATTGCTCGCTCAGCTGGGCAAGCAATTAGAAAAGTAAAAGATGCCAGTAACGACATCAAAAAGGAAATACACGACAGTTCCAAAGGAGTAGATTCGATGACCTCTGATGTGAAAAGTGATCTTAAGGAAATTGAAAATTTAGCACAGTCTGTTAAAAGAGGCGCTAAGAAATCTATAAATAATTAGATTTTGGATGTACTGAGTTTAATTTTGGGACTTATAATTCTCGTTTTTGGCGGAAATCTTTTAGTAAAAGGCTCTGTTGAACTCGCGATAAGAATGAAGGTCTCAATGGTCGTTATAGGTTTAACCGTTGTCTCTTTTGCTACTTCTGCACCCGAGCTAATTGTAAGTGTCTATTCCGCGCTAACCGGCCATCCCGATATGGCCTTAGGTAATGTTATTGGCTCTAATATTGCAAATATTTCTTTAGTGTTAGGTTTAACCGCTTTACTCTATCCTCTGGCTTTCCAAAAAAGACTTTATCTATTCGATATTCCAGTTATGTTATTTGCATCTGGACTCTTTTACCTGTTCTTATACACAGAACTTACCTTAGAAGCTTGGGAAGGATTCATTTTTCTTGGCTTTTTGCTAGTACTAACGGTATACTTAATAAATCGATCTCGTAAAGAAGAGAAGCTCAAAGAAGTAATTCCTCAAAAAAACAGCTCAATACTAAAACTCTTCCTATATCTAGTTCTTGGAGGAACCTGTTTGTATCTCGGATCGCGGCTTTTAGTTACAGCGGCTAGTGCTTTGGCTCGCGATATGGGTTTGAGCGAACGAATCATCTCAGTATCTATTGTTGCTTTTGGAACTTCTGTACCAGAATTAGCAGCATCTATTATCGCAGCCTTTAAAAAAGAAAAAGACCTGTCCATAGGGAACCTAATTGGCTCTAATATTTTTAATGTCTTCGCAGTCTTAGGCATCACATCCATTATTCAACCCATCAAACTCATAGACCAAAGTTTGCTTTCGAATGATATATGGTGGATGCTTGGAATTTCCTTACTACTTTACCCAATCATGTTTCTATTTCATAAACGGCATATTGGTAGAGTTGAAGGAGCAATTCTGCTATTTGTTTACCTCAGCTATATTCTTTTTCTATTCTAATTGTACAATGATTTAAGTGTAAGTTTGTTCCATCTTTTTTTTTTTGTAAAAAAAAATAAATATTTTATTTCACTGTCAATTATTGAGTTTATATTTGCAGCTAATTTAACCACAGTTCATCGTTATGAAGACTAAATTAGAGTATATATGGCTCGACGGCTACTTTCCTACTCAGAACATGAGAAGTAAAACGAAAGTTGTAGAAAATTTTGATGGTACCTTAGAAGCCTGTCCAATGTGGTCTTTTGATGGCAGTTCTACCAGACAAGCAGTTGGAGGTTTTTCAGACTGTTTGTTAAAGCCTGTAGCTATATTTCCAGATCCGGAAAGAGACAATGCCTTTTTGGTAATGACAGAAGTTCTGAACTCAGACGGTTCTGCTCACGTATCAAACGCAAGGGCTACCATATTAGACGACGACAATGACTTCTGGTTCGGTTTTGAGCAAGAATACTTTATAATGGATACCGACACCCAGCTTCCATTAGGATTTCCTATTGGCGGATTTCCTGGGCCACAAGGAATGTATTATTGCTCTGTAGGCGGTAGAAATACACACGGACGAGATTTCGTAGAGGAGCATGCCGATTTGTGTATTCAGGCCGGATTAAATTTTGAAGGAATAAATCAAGAAGTAGCTTCAGGACAATGGGAGTTCCAATTGTTTGCCAAAGGCGCAAAATTAGCTGGAGATGAATTATGGATTGCACGTTATTTATTAGACAGACTCACCGAAAAATACGGTTATTATATCGAGTACCACCCAAAACCTGTAGCTGGAGACTGGAACGGTTCTGGTATGCATGCAAACTTTTCCAACACACTTCTAAGAACCTGCGGGTCCAAAGAAACATATGAAAAGGTTTGTGAAGCCTTTAGACCTGTAGTAAAGGAACACATGGCAGTATATGGTGCTTTCAATGAAATGCGATTAACTGGATTGCATGAAACAGCATCGATACATGAATTTAGTTATGGCATTTCCGATAGAGGGGCTTCCATTCGAATACCCATTATTACAGTAGAACAAGGCTGGAAAGGTTGGCTAGAAGACCGAAGACCTGCCTCTAACGGCGATCCGTATAAAATTGCTTCGAGAATTGTAAAAACAGTTTCTGAAGCAAACATTAAATAGTTTACACTTTACTCAAATAGTTAAAAAAAGCACCTAAACGGTGCTTTTTTTGTGTTCAGATCATTTAATTTGATTTTGAGTCTTCGCTTCTGTTCACTATGTTTTTTATTTGCTATTATTTTAGCTATTTTAGCAATCTTTGCACAGATATTGTAAAGGAACCTCATCTAACAACTCGTTAACTCAAACCAATGAGATTTACTAAAATAGTATTATTATTTATCGCATCTGTTGCGATTTCTTTTAGCTCACTTGCTCAAGGTAAACAGTTTAAACGAGCTGAAATTGCCTACGATCAGTACGAGTTCCATAAGGCAGCTGTTCATTTTAAAAGAGCGTATTCAAAATCTTCCGATCGAGCTCAGAAAATTGAAATAAGTTTTAAATTGGCTGAATGTGCTCGTAAAATTGGCAATTACCGTCAGGCAGAGAGTTACTATAAACGCGCTATAAAAATGCGTTACGACGATCCTATTGCGCTTTTACACTTGGCTATGATGCAAAGAAATCTGGGTAAATTTGAGGACGCCATAAAAACATTTGGCTTGTACAGCGAAAAAGTCCCAGACGATCTTAGATCTCAAGAAGCTATAGAATCTTGTGAATTGGCTATAGAATGGACTGAAAACCCAACTCGTTACGCCGTTACAAATATGAAGGGCTTAAATTCTAAGAACGATGATAGAATGCCTGCTTTTGGTAAAAACGATTATAGCTTATTATTATTTACTACAGCCAGAAAGGGTGTAAACGGTAAAAAAATAAGCAAGCAAACCGGGCAGTACTTTACGGATGTTTGGGTTTCGGAGCTGGAGAAAAGTAAAAAGAAAAGAGGCAAGTCTGGAAAAAAACAAGCCAAGCCAAAATGGTCTGATCCATTGTCTATGGGAGATTACTTAGGTACAGATGACGTTATTAACACAAAATATGATGAAGGTGCCGTTAGTTTAAATGAACGTGGTAACCTCATGTATTTTAACCGTGCAATAATGGAGAAAAAAGCAGCACACGTACCTCGTGTTTTTTCTGCAACTAAAAAAGGGGGCGAATGGGATGTGCCCGTTGAGCTTACGCTTCCAATAGACTCTAATTACATGGTTATTTTCCCTTGTTTATCTCCTGATGAGAAAATACTATATTTTGTTTCTGATATGCCCGGTGGTGAAGGTGACTTTGATATTTGGATGTCTGAATACAATAAAAGAAAAGACGCTTGGGCAGAACCAGTAAACTTAGGCCCAGAAGTAAATACAACAGGCTCAGAAATTGCTCCTTTTGTTCATAAAGACGGTACTTTATTCTTCGCATCAAAAGGCCATCAAGGTATGGGTGGATTCGATATTTTTAGAGCAACCCAAAGACCAAGTGGGCAGTTTGGAAAAGTGAAAAACATGAAATCGCCAATCAACTCGTCCTTCGATGATTTTGGAATTATTTTCTCGGGAAAAGATGCAATGAACGGATTCTTTACTTCGAATAGAAAAGGCGGTAGAGGTGGTGATGATATCTACGAGGTTAAACTTTCCGATCTTAAATTTAAGATGGAAGGAATTTTAGTAGATACCGAAACCACTGATCCTCTCAAAGGTGTTTCTATTCACATAGAAGGTTCCGATGGAAGCTCATTTGATGCGATGACCAATAAAGATGGTTTCTTTAATTTTGGCGACGAGGCTATTAAGCAAGGTGTAGAATACGAAGTTACTTATACCAAGGATACTTATGTGCCTGTTACCGATACTGTAACTACACTAGATCTTACCATTCACGATTTTGAATCAACAGACGAAGGTTTCTTGTATACTATATCAGTAGATTTATCGATGAAAGTTTACCGATTGCCTGTAGTATTACCTCAAATAGAATACGACTTAGGTTCTGCAGACCTCAGAGAAATGGCAAAGAAAGATTTAGATAAATTGGTTGGCGTTTTAGAAACCAACCCCGATTTGCGTATTCAATTACGATCGCATACAGACTTTAGAAGTGGAGATGACTTTAATCTTGTTCTGTCTCAAAAAAGAGCAGATGCTTGTGTTACTTACTTAATAGAACAAGGAGTAGATGCCACAAGGTTAGAAGCAATTGGTATGGGCGAGTCCGAACCATTAATCCTTCAAGAGGATAGAAGTGGTTTTGTTAAAGGCGATGTCTTATCTCAAGAATACATCGAAGCCATTCGTTCTAAACGAAGAAGAAATTTAGCACATCAAATGAATCGTAGAACCGATTTTAAACAAATTGAAACTGATCCTGCTGATGCCGAGAAATACGGTACATACTAAAGCTTAAACAATCTTTAAAAGCGTCCCATAGAAATGTGGGATGCTTTTTTATTTAAGTATATTTACAGCGATTTAAACCGTTAGACATTTTACCCGTGAGCAATCAAGATAGATATATGATGAGAGGCGTTTCGGCATCCAAAGAAGATGTTCATAATGCCATCAAAAATGTTGACAAAGGATTATTTCCAAAAGCCTTCTGTAAAATTGTTGAAGACCGTTTAACCGGCGATGATGATTACTGTATAGTTATGCACGCAGATGGAGCCGGAACAAAATCTTCTTTAGCGTATATGTATTGGAAAGAAACGGGTGATGTTTCTGTATGGAAAGGAATTGCTCAAGATGCTTTAATTATGAATATCGACGACCTACTTTGTGTGGGTGCATTAGATAACATTTTGGTTTCATCAACCATTGGAAGAAACAAAAGTCTAATTACGGGTGATGTACTCTCTGAAATTATTAATGGAACCGAAGAATTATTAGAAGATTTGCGCACACAAGGTGTTGGCATATATTCTACCGGTGGCGAAACAGCCGATGTAGGCGACTTAGTGCGTACAATTATTGTTGACTCTACCGTAACTGCACGTATGAAACGCTCAGACGTTATCTCTAACGACACAATTGTAGGGGGTGAGGTTATTGTTGCGCTAGCATCTTTTGGACAAGCTACCTACGAAAAAGAATACAATGGAGGTATGGGCTCAAACGGTCTAACCTCTGCGCGACACGATGTTTTTCATAAAGAACTGTCTGTTAAGTATCCTGAAAGTTACGACGATTCAGTACCCTCAGATCTTGTTTACTCTGGAAATATTGGCCTGACAGACGCTGTAGCAGGTGTTCCTATAAATGCGGGTAAACTAGTGCTGTCGCCAACACGAACCTACGCGCCCATAATTAAAAAGATACTACAAACCCATAGAAACAAGATACACGGTATGGTTCATTGTAGTGGTGGCGCGCAAACAAAAGTGCTCCATTTTGTAGACAATGTACACGTTATTAAAGATGACTTATTTGATACTCCGCCCTTGTTTACATTAATACAAGAGCAATCTGGAACAGACTGGAAAGAGATGTACAAAGTGTTTAACATGGGACATCGAATGGAGATTTATTTAGACAAAGAACACGCCCAGGACATCATCAATATCTCAAAAGAATTTGGAGTTGATGCGAAAATTATTGGCAGCGTAGAAAAATACCAAGGGAAAAAACTAACTATTAAGAGCCAATACGGCGAATTCGTTTACTAATATGGCATTACTAGATAAGTTAGCAATGATAAAGCTTCGTTTTGATGATGTTGCACAGCAAATAATCGAACCAGAAGTAATTGCAGATATGAAGCGTTACGTTCAGTTGAATAAGGAATACAAAGACCTTAATCCAATTATTGAGGCATATTTGGCCTACAAAACTATTTGCGACAACATCGAGGAGTCTAACGAAATTTTGGCTACCGAAGACGATGCCGAAATGAAAGAAATGGCTCGTGCAGAATTAGACGATGCAGCTCCAAAAAAATTAAAATTAGAAGAGGAGATTAAAGTTTTACTCATTCCAAAAGATCCAGAGGATTCTAAGAATGCAGTTGTAGAAATTCGTGCGGGAGCCGGTGGAGACGAGGCAAGTATATTTGCAGGAGACCTATACCGTATGTATTCTCGCTACTGCGAAAATAAAAAATGGCGTACAGAATTAGTCGATGTTACGCACGGTACTGCCGGAGGTTACAAAGAAATTGTAATGAATGTAACCGGAGATGATGTGTACGGAACAATGAAATACGAATCGGGTGTTCACCGGGTTCAACGTGTACCTCAAACAGAAACTCAAGGTAGAGTTCATACTTCTGCCGCTTCTGTAGTTGTTTTACCCGAGGCCGAAGAGTTCGATGTTCAAATAAGCGATAAGGATATTAAAAAAGAAACGTATTGTTCTTCTGGCCCAGGTGGCCAGTCGGTTAACACCACGTATTCTGCTGTGCGTTTAACACACGAGCCTTCCGGAGTAGTTGCACAGTGTCAAGATCAAAAATCTCAAATTAAAAATTACGCCAAAGCCCTACAAGTATTAAGGTCGCGTATTTTTGAAATAGAACTTGCCAAGCGCAACGAAGAAATTGCTGGTAAGCGTAAAACAATGGTTTCTACAGGAGACCGCTCTGCAAAAATTAGAACGTATAACTATCCTCAAGGTAGGGTAACAGACCACCGCATTGGTTTAACCTTGTATTCTTTAGGTGATATTGTTAATGGCGATATTCATAAAATTATTGAAGAACTTACCGTTGCCGAAAATGCTGAACGCTTAAAAGAAGGAAGCGATGACTAGGGCAGAATTAATAGCTCAAATAAAAATAAAGAAATCTTTCTTGTGTGTAGGATTAGATACTGCTTTAGATAAAATTCCAAAACATCTTTTAGAGTTTGAGGATCCTATATTTGAATTCAATAAGCAGATTATTGATGCAACTAAAGACTACTGTGTTGCCTATAAGCCAAATTTAGCCTTTTACGAATCTCTTGGGATTAAAGGCTGGATATCGCTGCAGAAAACACTGGATTACTTACCCAAAGACGTTTTTACTATTGCCGATGCTAAACGCGGTGATATTGGAAATACCTCGTCTATGTATGCTAAGGCATTTTTTGAGAACATGAGTTTTGACTCTGTTACCGTTGCGCCCTACATGGGTAAAGATTCGGTACAGCCCTTTTTTGTCTATAAAAATAAGTGGGTTATCCTTTTAGCTCTGACCTCAAATTCTGGCGGAAAAGATTTTCAATTATTAGAGACCGATGGAAAGCCTCTGTACCAAAAAGTAATTGAAACTTCCTGCGAGTGGGGAACAGATTCTAACATGATGTATGTGGTAGGAGCTACCCGAGCCAATTGGCTGGCCGAAATAAGAAAAACGATTCCAAATCACTTTTTATTGGTGCCAGGAGTTGGAGCGCAAGGAGGAAGCTTAGAGCAGGTAGCCAAGTATGGTATGAATAAAGATTGCGGTCTTCTAGTAAATTCATCTAGAGGAATTATATACGCTTCTTCAGAAAAAAACTTTGCTCAAGTAGCCAGATCTAAAGCAAAAGAGTTGCAAGTGCAAATGGAAATGGAATTGTTAAAGGCTAAGGTGCTTTAACGATGCAATCATTTCTTGGTTTACAAAGTCTTGCAATTGCAAGGCTTTTTTATTTGAACTCATTTTATAATTATTAGCTTCGTAAATTCTAAGTGCAAATAATAGAAGAATCCTATTGCTTAGTTCTATTGAGATCATTTTTATTTGATCGCTTAGTAAATTGTTTTCCAACTTAAAAATAGATGCAAATGAAGTTAAGTCATAAAAACACAGCTCTACTCATGGTAGATATTCAAAAAGCATTTTTGGAAGAAGACTATTGGGGAGGAAACCGGAACAATAAAAATGCCGAAATTGTTTGCAACAAACTCCTTACTAAATGGAGGGAATTGCAGCTCCCAGTTTTTCATGTTAGACACAGCTCTACAAATCCGAACTCTTTACTCCATAAATCAAATTCGGGTTTTGAGTTTAATGATTTAGCCCTACCAATACAGGGTGAACCTATTATAACCAAGCAAGTAAACAGCGCTTTTATTGGCACCGATTTAAAAGATCAACTAGACGCCTCAAATATCGACACGATCGTTGTTATTGGTATGACAACAAATCATTGCATTTCTACCACGGTTCGGATGGCGGGTAATTTCGGTTTCGATACCTATGTAATATCTGATGCAACTGCTACATTTAACCGAATTGGAGTGCTGGGAGAACAATACGATTCTGAAACCATACACGGCACTACACTGGCCAACTTGAATGAGGAATTTGCAAGCGTTTGGAACTCTGTAGATTTGCTAAATAGGCTCTAAATATCCATGCTTATTTCCAGTAATCGCTTCTTTAGCTCTGGTAAAACGTAAATTAGTATTCAACAGTGAGTACTCTAGTAGTATTGGGTAATTAGTTGTTTTACTTTGTGTTTTGTGGAGTATCTATAAAAATTGTATTTACTAATTTGTTAAAACAAAATCAGTCTTTGGAATAAGAATTGTTTTTAAACCCTTAATTTTACCCTAAAACAAAAACACATGTTCGGATTATTTAAGAAGAAATCAGCTTCAGAAAAACTTGAAATAAAATACCAAGAGCTGCTAAAAGAGGCGTACAAATTATCTACCACCAATAGAACCCAAAGCGATGCAAAAACATTTGAAGCTAATGAGGTGTTAAAGGAAATTGATCGTTTAAAGTCAGAGAGTTAGACGCGTTCTAACCCCCTCCCATTTATATACAATTAGCATGGTTAAAAGAGTCCTCATTTTTTTAGCACTTAACTTTCTAGCTTTAGCTATAGGCGGATCTTTTACAGGTTCAGGAGTTTCTTCAGACTGGTATCAGAATTTAGACAAAGCACCATGGACACCACCAGGCTGGGTTTTTGGTGCAGCTTGGACCTCAATAATGGTTTGCTATGCTTTTTACATGGCCTACCTTTTATCTGAAACAGAGCATCGAAAGAAAATTATTTTTCTTTTTACTGCTCAGTGGGTCTTAAATGTATTGTGGAATCCTGTTTTCTTTTATTATAAAGAAATCTTAGCAGGTTTTGTTTCCATCTCCTTGCTTACCCTATTGATTGCTTATTTCCTTTTTAGGTTTAAAAAGGTGCTTAGGTTTAAAACACTATTTATAGCACCCTATTTTATTTGGCTTTTAATAGCAAGTTCACTCAACGCTTACATTTTATTTTACAATTAAATTATGCAAACGATTTCTATTTTTTGGTTCAGAAGAGATTTAAGGTTAGAAGACAACACCGCTTTAAATAAGGCATTACTTAATGGAGAACCCGTATTGCCTCTATTTATTTTTGACGAACAAATTCTAAGCGATTTGCCCAATGATGATCCTCGTGTTAATTTTATCTACGAAAATCTTCAGGTAATGAATGAGAAGCTGAGCTCTTACAACACTTCTATTCTTTGTTTAAAAGGAAACCCAATTGAAGTGTGGAAAGAGCTGGTGGAGTCTTACTCCATTAAAAGTGTATATGTAAATAAAGACTACGAGCCATACGCCCGAGACAGAGACCAAGAGATTGAAGCCCTTTTAGGTAAAAATGGTGTTTCGTTTTTCTCCTGTAAAGACCAGGTAATACATGAAGAGAACGAGGTGCTTAAAAAAGACAGCACTCCTTATACAGTATTTACCCCTTATAAAAATAAATGGTTGGAACTCTACAAACAAAAAGCCCCAGAGCATCTTGTATCGAATTCCAATTTTCATCAAAATAAAATCCCTTTTCCTAGCTTAGATGCATTAGGAATCGAAAAATCCAGTATTAAAGTACAAGAGTACAACCTATCTCAAATTTATAAATACTCCGAAATTAGAGATTTTCCTGCCGTAGATGCAACCAGTTACTTAAGCCCTCATTTACGTTTTGGAACCGTAAGTGTTCGAACCATAATTGCAGCGCTTAAATCTAGCGACGAGGTGTTTATGAGCGAGCTTATTTGGCGAGAATTCTTCATGCAAATTATATTTCATTTTCCTAAAGTAGTTACCGGGAATTTCAAATCAAAATACGATGGTATAGAATGGTTAAACAATCCAGAAGATTTTGCTAATTGGTGCAACGGAACTACTGGCTACCCAATGGTAGATGCTGGTATGCGCCAATTAAACAAAACAGGCTACATGCACAACCGTGTGCGAATGGTAACGGCCGGATTTTTATGCAAACATTTATTAATCGATTGGCGTCTTGGAGAAGCCTATTTTGCAAAAAAGTTGTTAGATTTTGAATTGTCTTCTAACAATGGAAACTGGCAATGGGCGGCGGGTACTGGCTGTGATTCTGCTCCTTATTTTAGAATATTTAATCCATTATCTCAATTTGAAAAGTTTGACAAAAGTAAAGCTTATGTTAAAAAGTGGATTCCTGAATTTGAGACAGATGCTTATCCTGCACCAATAGTAGAGCATAAGTATGCTCGCAATAGAGCCTTAGAAACCTATAAAAAGGGACTTGATGGCTAATACATAATACACATTAAATAATACGACTAGATGAAAACAATAGTATTTAACACCAAAAGACTGTCCATAGGACAGATGAGTTTGGAAGATAAAGCTCAGTTTATAGAGTTGTTATCGGATCCGAAAATTTTAAAGCTTATTCCTCAAAAGGCGTTTAAATTGGACGAAATTATCTTAAAGTT
>Ga0209533_1000861_pt1 | contig 28941 bp, 27 predicted proteins | sample COG_04_FD_184748 | JGI IMG/M metagenome (GOLD analysis project Ga0209533, IMG submission 184748) | Pelagic Microbial community sample from North Sea - COGITO 998_met_04 (SPAdes) (version 2) | ecosystem: Environmental > Aquatic > Marine > Neritic zone/Coastal water | place: Helgoland, sampling...
CCATATTGTATGAAGCCGCAGCCAATGTCCATGACCCAAATTTTTCTTTGGCTGTTTTTAAATAATTACAAGCCAATCTTGTAGATTTTTCAAGATGATACCTTTCGTCAATAGCTTCATTAATTTCTAAACCACCTTCTTTTCCGGTAGTTTTCATTATTTGCCAAAATCCAGCTGCACCTGCTGGTGAAACTATATTGGTTAAACCACTTTCGATTAATGCCAAATATTTAAAATCATCAGGTACACCTTCCTCTTTTAAAATCTGTTCAATTATTGGAAACCACTTATTAGACCTTTTTAGGTATAGCATGGTGTTAGATTGCCAATAGGTATTTACCAAAAGCTCTCTATCTAATTTTTCTTTTACATCTAAAAGCTGAATAGGAACAGTTTCTTCAGCGAAAGCTAAGGTTTTAGGAATATTTAAAGAGTAAATTTTATAATCTTTTCTAAAAAGCTCAGTAAAGGTTAAATCCTCCTTTTCTTCGTCAACTGAGAAAACAAAAAGGTTCGATACGAATATTCCAACAATGAAAAATGAAATAATTAGTAGAATTCTAGTAGTCCACTCTTTCTTCAATGTTTTTTTTTCGTTCATGAGATGATGTTATTTGATTATACAAATCTCTCATTTTATGTTTGCGGGTAATACGATAAATCCAAAAGAAATGAACAACAAAGTAGGCAAAACATCCTAAGGTATACCAAGTATTCCAATTTATTTCAGATGCTATTACAGCAACAATAACTCCAGAGGATACTAGGCTGATTGCTCCAATTACAACCGCCACAATTTGGTCTGATAAGCCATGGTAAGATAAATGATGTGTGGTGTGGTCTTTTCCTCCTACAAAAGGCGATTGCCCTCTGAGTAACCTATTTATTATAACTGTAGTTGTATCTATTATTGGAATAATGAAAGCCAAGCCCACGAAGGTAATTTGCTTGGTTGGGAATTCTAACCCGCTTGGTTCTTTGTAGTTCCACAAATAAATAATAGCGAAGGTTGAAAGAAATATTCCTAAAAACTGACTTCCTGTATCTCCCATAAACATATTGGATGGGTGCCAATTAAAAATGAGAAAACCTAACAATGCTCCAAAAACGGATATTAAGCTTGTAATTAGAAACGGATCGGATGAATTAGCTCCTTGAAAAAATGCAATAACCAAAATGGTAGCAATTATAGATGATGATACTGTTGCAGTAATTGCATCCATATTATCTAACATGTTAATAGAATTCATTACTGCTACGACCCAAAATATGGTTAAAAGATAATTTAGAATTTCGCTTGAAAAAAGAGTAATATAAGTCCCGGTAGAAATTAAAAATAAAGCAGCTAAAAGCTGAACAGAAAATTTTAAAATTGGTTTTGTGTTGTATGCATCGTCAGACAAACCCATTAAAAAGGCAATACCGAAGGCCATCAAAATACCAAGGTTTTGAATGTTAATTCCATTAGCATTGTTGTTGAAAATGATGGTATATATAGAGTAACAAACAAGAAAAACAATGTAAAATGTAATACCACCCAATGATGGTTTTTGCTCTGACGCCCATCTTACGATTCCTTCAACTACATTCCTTTTTCCTAAGTTTCTAGAAAACTTTAGCATTATACTATTAAGCACAACAGAAAGAAAGAAGCAAAAAATAAATTAAATTAAATACCTAAGTGGGGTAGATTCTATCACGGCTACAAGATATAATTTCTAAGTCGAAATTTACATAAAATGTTAAAACAAACTCTTGAAATTTTTAAAGAGTTGATTGTTCTCATCTTTTTCAGAAAGTATTGGATTTTCTACTCCCCAATTGATATTTAGGTCTTTATCATTCCATAAAATACCATCTTCAGATGCTTTGTTGTAATAATTAGTGCATTTGTAATTAAAAATCGTATTGTCTCTTAACGTTACAAAGCCATGAGCAAAACCCGGAGGAATGTATAGCATTGTTTTATTCTCTTCATTTAATTCTAGGGCAAAGTGTTCGCCATAGGTTTTGCTATTTTTTCTTATGTCAACTGCCACATCAAACACAGAGCCCTTAATTACTCTAATTAGTTTGCCTTGAGCAAAAGGATTGTTTTGAAAATGGAGTCCTCTTAAAACACCTTTTTGGGTTGATAAAGATTCGTTGTCTTGAATGAACTTGGCATCAAGTCCGATTTCGTTAATTTTTTGGTAAGAAAACGATTCAAAAAAATATCCTCGATTATCTTCAAAAACTTGGGGTTGAATCACCAAAACGGCATCAAAAATTTTATCTAGTAATTTCATTATTTCTTAAAGTATTTGGCAAAAACTCCACCTTTTGGTTTTGGATTATCTGAGTAATAACCCCCACCATAACCATAGCCATAACCGTAGCCATAACCGTAGCCATAGCCATATTTGTATGAGTAAGAATTTTTCATAACATCTACACCATTTAGCACAACACTTAAATTGGTGATTTTATTTTCGTTTTTTACTGAAATATCTTCGTTATACATCCAATATTAATTGGCATTAATCAAGTTAACTAGTAAAATGGTTGTGGTAATTAAAGATACAATTGGTGTAATTTCTCTCAATGCATCTGAAGCAATGTTAAGTCTTGGTTCTACATAAATAATATCGTTTGCTTGCATTACCATATCTGCGTCAGAAAGCCCATCAATTGTAGATAAATCTACTTGAAAAACCTTTGGTTCTTTGCCTTCTGCCAAACCTCTAATTACTTTTATTTTATAGGCTTTACCTGTTTGTGTAACTCCTCCAGATTGAGCCAAAGCTTCTATTAAACTAATGTTTTCATTTACCAAAGGCACTACAGTGCCTAGTCCATCGGTTCCATTAAAAACCAAAACTCGTCTGTTTTGAACGGTAAGAACCACAAAAGGATCATTGTAAAAAGTAGAAAACTGTTTTTGTAAATACAATTCGGTTTCTCTAATGGTTTTACCCGCAAGTTTAACATAGCCTAATATGGGAACTTTTACAGTAGAATCTGGCAAAACCAAATACCTAAATCCATTTTGCGTCATTTGCATCATTTGAGCTCCTCCGCCACCTTGTTGGCCCGAGTTGTTCATCATGTCAATTATTTTAAAACCATCGTTGGCAAATAATTGAAATGAAATGAAATCGTTTGGTGAAATTTTATATTGACCGGAAAGGGTGTCTGGGGGAATGTCAAATTGATATTTCTTGTCGGTTCTAAACATTATACTCGGGTTCAAAATTCTACAGCTACCCAAGCTTAAACCTATTAAAACTATTAGAATAAATCTAAATTTCATCTTTAAAAATTAGCCTTCAAAAGTATTAATTAATATGGGGATTACCGAACATTTTGTAAAAGTGAATTGTAGAGGTTTTTCATGTCATTTACGAGTCTATCGTAAGAGTATTTTTTGATAATTTCTTCCCTTCCTTGTTCGCCCATTTTTAAGCGCTCTGTTTTATGTGTAACTAAATACAAAAGCTTTGTAAAAAAATCGAATTCTTTTTCTACATCAACCAAATAACCCGTTTTACCTTCCGCTACAATGTTTTCAATTCCACCTACATTGGTGGAGATTACAGGTCTTCCTGATGCTTGCGCTTCAATTAAACTAACAGGAGTACCTTCATTAAATGAGGTTAAGGTAATAATATCTAAGCCTGCATAAGCTACATCTACATCGTGCATCCAAGAAGTAAAATGCAAATGTTTTAAAGGGTGCTTTTCGCCGGGTTTGTTATATCCTAAACCAACTCTTGTTGCTTCAAGTTTTAAATTATTCATCAATTCGCCATCGCCTATAATAAATGCTTTTATAGGCTGTGTGGTAAAATCTAATACATGCTTTATAGCCTTTAAAAATAGTTTATGGTTTTTAACTGGTACAAGCCGTCCTATTATTCCAATTGCAACTGCATTTTCGGGAATTGCATGTAATTCTCTGAAGTTTTTTCTTTTTTCTTCTTGATTTTCTTTGAAACGGTTTAAGTCAAATCCTAAAGGAATGACTTCAAATTTTTGGATTGGTCCAATTTTATGCTCTTCAACTAATTCTTCTTTTTGTCTATTGCTAATGGCAATAATTTTAGTCGATTGACTCGCTAAATAACGCTCAATTGTTTTGTAAAAGGCCGTTTTTAGCTTGCCGAAATAAGAATGAAAAACATGGCCATGAAATGTATGAATTACAATTGGTACATTTAAGCTTTTAGCTGCTAAGCGTCCTAAGGTGCCTGCTTTTGAGGCATGTGTGTGTACAATATCAGGTTTTGTGGTTTTTATGATTTCTCTAATTTCTTGGTAGGCTTTGTAGTCTTTAACGAGATTGATTTCTCGTTGCATATTTTTTATCAGAATTGGTTTTAATCCTAATTGCTCAACAATAAACTCAGAGCTATCTTCGGTTTCGTCCTTAATTCCACCTACCAAAACGGTTTCGAATTCTGGAGTCATAAATTTTGAAAGGTAAGCAACATTGTATGTAGGGCCACCCAAATTAAATCTATTGATTATTCGTAAAACTTTGGGCATCAGGATACAATATTTTTTTTATACCAATTCTGAAAAACTATTAAATCCCAAGTTGTGGCAACACTGTCTTTTGGGTTTGATGAAAAAACCGTCTTTTTTAATTCAGAAATTGCCTCTGGGTTAAAAATGCCCTGTTCCGCAACAAAAGATTTTTCTAACCAAAAATTTTCAATTTTACTTTTTAATTCAGTTTGAAACCACTTTAATAAAGGAACTTCAAAGCCTTGTTTTGGTCTTTTAAAAAGTATTTCTGGTAATTCTTCTTTGTAAGTTTCTTGTAAAATCTTTTTTCTAATTGTGCTATTTATTTTGAATGCTGATGGCAAGGTGAAGGCAAACTCAACCAATTCGTGATCTAAAAAGGGAGTTCTAACTTCTAGGCTATTTGCCATAGACATTAAGTCTACTTTGGTTAGCATATCGTTGGGTAAAACCATATGCATATCGGCATATAAAACTTCGTTTAAAGTGCCTTGTTTGGTGATGTGTTTCGTAAATTGGTCCTTTAGTTTTTTAAACTCAAAAGCATTGTCTGTTAATCTTTGCTCTTTTATGATAAGCCTTTCATTGAGGTAGTAATTTGCTTCTTCTTCGTTGCAAATTGATGCCCATAACCAATATCTACTTTTACGAGGCATTTTTTGGCCTTTATTAAACCTGAGCAATTTTCTGTTTAAGTTTAAAAGTTTGTTGTTTCTGCCTTGAGGTAATAGTTTTCCGATAGGAGAAAACGCCTTAGCTAAAAGGCCTTTAAATCCACGGTTTAGTGCGTTGTATTCAGCGTAATGCTTGTTATAGCCTCCAAACATTTCATCTGCACCATCGCCAGAAAGGGCAACTTTAATTTGCTTAGAAGTAAATTTAGATAAAATATAAACTGGCAGGGCAGAAGAGTCACCAAAGGGTTCGTCTAAATAATCTAAAACATTGTGAAGGTTTTCGAATAAATCTTGGTTAGATATTTCAAAAACTTCATGCTCAATATTGTGTTTTTGAGCTACTGCTTTGGCAAACTTCGTTTCATCAAAAAAAGGTTCATCAGGAAAACCAATTGAAAAGGTTTTGAAATTGGCATTTTGTTTTTTGGCTTCAATAGCAATTACAGAAGAATCGATGCCGCCACTTAAAAAACCACCAACTTCAACATCAGCCACCAATCTTCTTTCTACAGATTTTTGTAAAAGTGTTTTTAGTTGTTTTTTAGCATCATTATAATTGGCAGGAGTTACCTTTTTTACAGTTGTAGGAGAATATGGTATTTGGTAATATTTATGTTTTGAAACTTTTATTTCCTCGGTTTCTATTTTTAAATATTCTCCAGGTGTTAATTTAGAAAAATTACTGTAAATAGATTTTGGAGCAGGAATATATTGTAACTGTAAATAGGTAAAAAGAGCCGTATGATTTATTTCTTTTTTTACAGAAAAAGCGCTAATAGCTTTTGTTTCTGAAGCGAAAATAAATTTGTCTTCATCATCGTAAAAAACCAACGGTTTAATACCAATTCGATCTCTGAAAATATATACTTCCTTGGTTTTGTTATCAAAAATTGCAAAAGCAAAAAAGCCGTTTATAAACTCTACACATTTTTCTCTGTAGGCAATAAATAAATTAAGTAGAACCTCTGTATCGCTTTGGGTTTTAAATATAAAACCCATTTGTTCAAGTTTAATTTTTAGTGCTTTGTAATTATAAATTTCGCCGTTAAAAGTTAAAGTATACCTTTCGGTTACATCAATAAAAGGTTGGTTTGCTTGCTCAGAAGTATCTATAATTGAAAGCCTTGCATGACCAAAACAAACATTTTTAAAAGTTTTGGTTGCTTGAAAATCAGGTCCACGAAGAGATAGCATTTTTAGTGCTTGGGGCATGTTGGAAAAGGAATTTAATCCCTTCTCTGTTTTTGCAATTACCCCAACAATTCCGCACATAAAAATTATAGATAAGTTTCAAAAGTAAAAAGCAGTGGCTAATTAATTAACCACTGCTTTTTTTAATCGTTATAAATGTTGTTATTAAAGGTGAATAACTTCGCCATATGCTGCAGCAGCAGCTTCCATAATGGCTTCACTCATGGTAGGGTGCGGATGAACAGTTTTGATAATTTCATGACCTGTTGTTTCTAGTTTTCTGATAGAAACTAATTCTGCAACCATTTCGGTTACATTGTAACCAATCATATGACCACCAAGTAACTCACCATATTTAGCATCGAAAATAAGTTTTACAAAACCATCTTTGTGGCCCGCTGCACTTGCTTTACCAGATGCAGAAAATGGAAATTTACCTACTTTAATTTCTTTGCCAGATTCAATAGCCTGTTTCTCTGTCATACCAACTGAGGCAATTTCAGGAGAACAATAAGTACAACCAGGGATGTTTCCATAATCAAGAGAATCTGGATTCATACCTGCCATGTGTTCAACTGCAATAATTCCTTCTGCAGAAGCAACGTGCGCTAAAGCAGGACCAGGAACACAATCACCAATAGCATAAACACCTGGGATGTTAGTTTGGTAATTTGCATTAACCAAAATTTTACCTTTATCTGTTGCTACACCTACATCTTCTAAACCGATATTTTCGATATTGGCTTTTACACCAACTGCAGATAAAACTACATCGCACTCAATAACTTCTTCGCCTTTTTTGGTTTTTACATGAACTTTAGCTACTGAACCTGAAGTATCAACTTTAGTAAACTCTGAACCTGTGTAAATTTTCATCCCCATTTTCTTGAAGCTTCTTTCTAGTTGTTTAGAAACTTCTTCATCTTCGTTTGGTACTAAGTTTGGCAAATACTCAATCATAGTAACTTGGGTTCCCATTGATTGGTAGAAATAGGCAAATTCAGACCCAATTGCACCAGAACCAATTACAACCATTTTTTCTGGTTGTTTTTCAAGAGTCATTGCTTTTCTGTATTCAATTACTTTTTCGCCATCAATAGGCAAACTTGGTAAGCTGTTGGCTCTACCACCAGTTGCTACTATTATGTTTTTGGCAGTGTAAGTTGTTTTTTCTCCTTTTTCGTTTTCAACTTCAAGGGTATTGTTGGCGGTTAACTTTCCGTAACCATTCAAAACCTCAATTTTGTTTTTCTTCATCAAAAACTCAACTCCCTTGCTCATGCCATTGGCCACATTTCGGCTTCTTTTTACAACTGCAGGAAAATCAACTTCAGCGCCTTTTATATTGATTCCAAAATCTGATGCGTGATTTAAATATTCAAATACACTGGCACTTTTTAGTAAGGCTTTGGTAGGAATACAACCCCAGTTTAAACAAACGCCACCTAATGATTCTTTTTCTACAACAGCAGTTTTTAAACCTAGTTGCGAACCTCTAATGGCTGCTACGTAACCTCCAGGACCACTTCCTAAAACGATTAAATCGTAATTCATTATTGTAAGTTTTTTTGATTTTTAATAAAACGCGAATTTAAATATTAAAATACCTTAATCCACCATTTTGTTATTGATTATGACAATACAGCTATAGCCGAAATTTCAACATTTACATCTTTGGGCAACTTTGCTACTTGAACTGTTTCTCTGGCAGGCGGAAAATCTGAAAAATAAGAACCATAAACTTTATTTACTTCTCCAAACTGATTCATGTCTTTTAAAAAAATTGAACATTTTACCACATGGCTAAAATCCATGTTGGCTACTTCTAAAATCGATTTTAAGTGACTCATTACCAAATGGGTTTCCTCTTCGATGGTTTCAGTTTTTAATCCGCCAGTTTTTGGATCTATGGCAATTTGGCCGCTAGTGTATAAAGTGTTGTTTATTAAAATGGCTTGGCTGTATGGACCAATTGGTTCGGGAGCATTTGGGGTAAATATTATTTTTTTCATGATTAATGTTTCTTTTGTAGTCTAAATTATTGCTCTACGAAAATACTTGTTATTGATAATTTCGACTCGTTTACCTATAATTTGGTTCATTATTTAGATGAACTGAACAAGGGCGATATTGATGTGGTTAGAAATAACCTTTTACATGATGTAAATTGGGATTTATATGGCGCCATTGTTATTTCTCCCGGACCAGGTTTGCCTAAAGAAGCTGGAGAATTATTGGAGTATTTTCCAAAATTTATTCACCAAAAAAAAGTTTTAGGGGTTTGTTTGGGGTTACAAGCTGTTGTTGAGTTTTTTGGAGGAAGCTTATCGAATTTAACCAAAGTTGTTCATGGTCAAAAAGGAGTTTGTGATTATGTGGTTGAAGTCGATTTGCTTTTCAAAGATTTATCAAAACCAGTAGAAGTTGGAAGATACCACTCTTGGGTTGCAGACCAAAATAGTTTACCAAATGAGTTTGAAGTTTTAGCCAAAATAGAAAATGAAATTATGGCAATAAAACACAATATCCTTCCAATTTATGCAGTTCAGTTTCATCCAGAATCTGTTTTAACTCCCCAAGGAAAATTGATGCTAAAAAATTGGTTAGAAATTTAAGAGTCGGCAATATCAAACCATTCTCTTCTTCGTTCTAGTTTTAGATCTTTTAATAAAGCAGGTTTCACATTTAAACTAAAGCTGTAACTTTTTCTTGTACCAAAAGGAATAAAGCTAAATGCCAATTCCCAACAATTTAAATCTCTATAAACATTTACACTAGTGTAAGAAAATTCGCCGGCCCTAAAATCGAAGTTGGTAGTGCCACCAACATCCCATTTATCGGTAAGCATAACTTTACCATTAAACCTAGCACTTTGCGAAATTACCACTGAAGTAGTGGGTTTTGAGTAATTGTAATTGTATGCCATATCAAGACTCCAAGGCATAAGGTTGGGCTTTTCTTTTAGCCTTTTTGAGTTATTTATTCTATAAGAAAATTGAACAGTAAAATTGGTCATTCGAGCTAATTTACCTGTATTATCGAATTCTAAAGTATTTACAGTACGGGTTTTTGCATTATTGAGTGTGTAAGGGTCGAAAGTGGCATTAATTCTCATGGTGAGTAAATTGAGTAAATTAATGTTTGTTGCCATTTGTAAAGGGCTCCAATTTAAACTATCGGCAAAAATGTTGTATTGGGTTGCAAAGTTTAATTGGTCAAATATTTTGACCTTTTTATAAGATTCAGATGTATCGTTTTTGGATAGTACTTTCATTTCAACATTGTTTCTTAGGTTGAAAGAGATTGAGCCTGTTTCACTAGTTGAAGGTCCTCCAAAAATAAAACCTTCGTAACCAGACCGAATTGCTCTATTCCCTAAAGTATCGCTTTGAAATTCAAATTGTTTGTTGAAGGTATTTGGAGAATAGTTAAAACCAATTGATGGAGTCATAACATGTCTTATGGCTTTTATTTTGGCACTTCTATAAGTATACATTCCGTAAATGTTTGTACTTAAACTAGCGTTAAAATTTGCTCTTCCGTACCTATTAAATCCGTTGATGGTGTCTTGGTTTACCAATTGCCTTGTATCATCCCACTCGTAAGTATTTTTCTTAAAGTACCAAGTTTCAGTATATCCAACTGAAGGGGAAACAGTAAAGTGCTTCAAAATTTTAAAACTTGTACTTAACGGAATGTTGTGGCGTACCCCGTTTTGCATGTTTGCTAAGTTTAAGGCGCCTGATTGTGGAAAAGGATTATTTGGGTCGTAAATAACTCCATTTCCAATTTCTTTTTCTGTTGTAGTTAAAGTGTTCTTAAAGTTTCCTATGTAGCTTAACCCAATGGTTTCGTACCATTTTTGTTTGCCAACAGGGTTTTTTCGTTTAAACGGAAAAATTCTTTGCACCGTTAAAGCGGCTTCTGGCAAAGTTATATTGATAACTTTTGATGTGTCTTTAGAGTTTTGAGAGTGTGATGCGTTTAAAGATAAGTTTATTGGCTTTGTTGGAAAACTGTAATTATAAGTAATGTTTGATTTGAAAGTATTGGTTAAATAATCTCTATCTGAACTATTAAAATTTGTTGTAAAGTTATTTTGTGTTCCAGCATTTACAGAAGCTGAGAAGTTTGAGTTAGGCCTAGCTTTATTGTCTTGTTTGTGATTCCACCGAATAAAGAAATTCTTTTGTTGAGAAGTTGTAGGTAAGTCTGATAGTCCATTCTGGAAAACAGAATAATCAAAATTTAAATTTCCATTGTATTTGTATCTTCTTCGATAGTTGGTGTTGAATTTTGTGCCCCAACTTCCTCTTGAGTAAATATCTCCTGTTAAAGACGCATCAATATATTCATTTACAGTCCAATAATAACCACCATCATTTAAGAAAAAACCTTGGTTTGGGGAGCTTCCTGGTTTTGGAATAATTATACCTGAAGCTTTACCCTTTTTATTTGGTAAAATTGCAAATGGAAGAGCAAGGGGAGTGGGGATATTTTCAATCACCAAATAAGCAGGACCTGTTACAATTTTATCATCTTTAATAATCTTAAGCTTTTTTGCTCTCAAGAAAGTTCCTGCTTCGGGATCTTCACAGGGGCAAAACTCTCCATCTTCAATAAACAAAACATCATCGTTAAGTTTTTTTACTTTTTTTCCTTCAATAAAACCTTCAGATTGCTGAGTTTGGGCATCGCTAATAAGTCCTTTTTGGGTTTTGAAATTATACCTCATTTCAGATGATTTAAAATTTTGACCATCATCTTCGAATTCAGGTTTACCTGTAATTTTTCCTGTGCTATCTGGCAAGCCTTTGGCATAAACTTCAGTTTTATTGAAGTCCATTTCTATAAAATTGGCTTTTAACAAAATATCACCATATTTTACATCAGCTCCACCATACATGTAAACTTTTTGGCTCTTTAAATCAAAAATCATAGAGTCTAAACTGTTGTAATCAATTGGCTTATCTAACGGAGATTTTGATTTTTTTACAATACTATCGTTGCTCGAAAACAACCCAAGACTATCTATTTTTTTTGTGGAAAGCGAATCATTTTGAAAGCTAAATTGGGCACTATCTTGAGGCAGAATTTCTTGCCCAAAAGTTTGGGACGGAAATTGTATTCCGCAGATGCAAAAGATAATTAACAAGTATGCGTGAATTAAATAGGTTTTCAAAAACAACGTTGGGTACTGTTTATACTAAATTTGCTGAAGTTCAGAAAATTGCGCCAAAACTAAATATTTCTCTCTGCAAGATGACCATCAAACGAAACTCATTCATTTTTGGTATTGGATTAACCTTAATTTTTGCTGCATTTCTGTTGGTAAACTTCAGAGATGCTGAAACATATACTAAGCCAGCTTATGAGTTTAATGCTCCAATAAAGAGTGATATTTCCCTCAAAAAGGTTGTTATTGATGCAGGACATGGAGGAAAAGACCCAGGAACTTTAGGTGTAAATGGAATAAAAGAAAAAAATATTGTTTTAGATATTGCCCAAATGTTGGGTGAAAAAATAAATGCCCAATACCCCGAAATTGAAGTAACTTTTACAAGAGATACAGATATTTTTATTCCATTGCATGAAAGGGCAAAAATTGCAAATCAAAAAGGCGCCGATTTATTTATTTCTATCCATGCCAATTCAGCTGCAGCTGAAGGAGCTTACGGAACTGAATGTTTTGTTTTAGGACTTCATAAAACAAAAGAAAATTTAGACGTTGCCAAAAGAGAAAACTCAACCATTTTAATGGAAGATAATTATGAAATGAGGTATGAAGGTTTCGACCCAAATTCAGATGAATCTTACATTGCATTGTCTCTACAACAGGGTATTCATTTAGACCAAAGTTTAAATATTGCAGTTAAAGTGCAAGATGAATTTGTGAAGGCAGGCAGAAGAGATAGAGGCGTTAGGCAAGCAGGTTTTTTGGTATTACACCAAACTGCCATGCCGAGCATTTTGGTTGAGGTTGGCTTTGTATCTAATCCTAAAGAAGGACCAGATTTAAATCAAAAACCTTTGCGAACTAAGTTAGCTGATGCATTATTTTCTGCCTTCAATCGATATAGAAATGAAATAGAAGAAAAAAACGAGCAATTAAATTCTACTGTTGAAGAAACTCCAAAAAAAGAGGCAGAAATGGTTGTTGAAGCTCAAAATAACGTTGAAGTTAAATCAACTGAAACACCTAATGGCATTGTGTTTAAAGTGCAAATTGCATCCTTGCCCAATGAAGTAAAAATTGCACCTGAAAACTTTAATGGATTAACTGATATTACAGAGTTTAAAATAAACGGTGTGTATAAGTATTTGGTAGGCAATGAAAATAGCTTTGAAAGTGCAGTTAAATTGCAGCGTGAAATAAGAGAGAAGGCATATAAAGATGCTTTTATTGTGGCTTTTAATAATGGTGAAAAAATCAGCATTACTGAGGCGTTCAAAATATTAGAAACTAACCCTTAAGGTTTGAGATTTAAAAAAGAAATTGTAGTAGGATTTGTGATATTAATTGCAATTGGATTGCTTTACTTCGGTTTTAATTACCTAAAAGGCTCCGATATTTTTGCAAGTAAAAGACAATATTATGCTGTTTACAATCAAATTGATGGTTTAACAGTAGACAACCCTGTTCAAATTAATGGGTTTAGGGTAGGTAGGGTAAACTCTGCCGAGTTATCCCTTAAAAATAAAGGAAATATTATTGTTGGTTTTGAAATTACTGAAGAAAGGATTCAAATTCCAAAAAATTCTACAGCCATGATATCTTCAATCGACTTATTGGGTTCAAAAGCCATTGTGCTTACCCTGAGTGATGAAACTGAAATTGCTGCTTATGGAGATACCTTAATTGCTGATATTGAAGAAGATCTTAAATCGGTTGTTGACAAACGAATTGCTCCTTTAGAGAAAAAAACAAAAGAATTAATTTCAAGTATAGATTCAGCAGTAACCATTGTGCAAGCTATTTTAGATAAAGATGCTAGAGAAAGTTTGTCTGAAAGCTTTTACAGTATAAAACGTGCTTTACGCTCATTAGAAAATACCGCTTTTCAGTTTAACGAAATGGTAAGTTCAGAAAGAGAAAAAGTTGAAAAGATTTTTTCTAACGTAGAGTCTATTTCTGAAAACTTAAGAAGAAACAATACCCAAATTAACAATGTAATTAGCAACTTATCTGAAGTAACAGATTCATTGGCTGCCTCAAACTTAAAAACTACAATTTTTAATGCCAATAAAGCCATAAAGAATATTACTGTGGTTATCGAAAAGGTAAATGCTGGGCAAGGTACTATGGGGCAATTGGTAAATAACGATACTTTATATAATAATTTAGAACAGGCAACATTAGAGCTTGATAAATTGTTAGAGGATATGAGGGTAAATCCGAAACGATATGTTCATTTTTCTATCTTTGGGAAAAATGAAAAAGAAAAGGATAAGCCTGAAAAAAAGCCTCGATAAACTATGATTTCATCTCTTGTTTTTTTTGTGCTACTCGCAATCACCTCAGTAGCCTTTTACATCCGAGTTAAAACCATAACGAGTAACATTAATCTCGGTCGCGATGTAGAAATTTCAGATAACCCATCACTTCGTTGGAAAACTATGGCAAGAGTTGCCCTTGGCCAATCAAAAATGGTAACAAGGCCTGTAGCTGGTTTCATGCATATTCTAATTTATTTAGGATTTATAATCATTAACTTAGAAATTCTAGAAATAATTTTAGACGGGCTGTTTGGGACTCATCGTATTTTTTCTGAATTTTTAGGAGGACTTTACAAGCCATTTATCAATTCATTTGAAGTTTTAGCATTAGGTGTTTTAGTTGCATGTGTTGTGTTTTTAGCAAGAAGAAATGTGCTAAAACTCAAAAGGTTTTGGAGTAAAGAAATGACTTCATGGCCAAAGTCTGATGCCAATATTATTTTAATTGTAGAAATACTATTGATGACTGCATTTTTAACAATGAATGCTGCAGACTCAATTTTATTAAATACTCCTCCACTTGAATTAGGGAGGTTTAGTTTAGAGCACTATACAGGGGTTGATATGAATAACTCAGGGTTTGTTGTAAGTCAATTAATTGTTCCATTGTTGCCATCAGATTTCACTTCTTTAGCATTTATTGAAAGAGCTTGTTGGTGGTTTCACATTGTTGGAATTTTTGCCTTTTTAAATTATGTGCCTTATTCAAAGCATTTTCACATTTTCTTGGCTTTTCCAAATACTTATTATTCTAATTTAAAGAATAAAGGTCAGTTTAATAGTTTGGAAGCAGTAACCAAAGAAGTTCAATTGATGATGGACCCATCTGCAGATCCTTATGTAAATCCGCCAGAGGGAGAAACAACTGAAGTGCCAAAATTTGGAGCAAAAGATGTGCAAGATTTAACATGGAAACAACTGATGGATGCATACTCTTGCACAGAGTGCGGAAGATGCACCTCTGTTTGTCCTGCTAACCAAACTGGAAAATTATTATCTCCACGGAAAATAATGATGGATACCCGAGACAGACTTGAAGAGTTTGGTAAAGGGCTAGATGCTAATGGAAGAGATTATAAAGATGGAAAATCTTTGTTGGGGAGTTATATTTCTAAAGAGGAAGTTTGGGCTTGTACAACTTGCAATGCTTGTACTGATGCTTGTCCTGTAAATATTGATCCACTATCAATTATCATAGATTTACGTCAACATTTGGTAATGGAAGAGTCTGCTGCACCGGCAGAATTAAACAATATGTTTTCGAACGTTGAAAATAACGGAGCACCTTGGCAATTTGCCCAAGCCGATAGGTTAAACTGGGCAAACGAAGATTAAACATCAAATACGAAAGAAGATGAGTGAATTTAAAGTAAGAACCATGGCTGAAATGACTGCCGTCGGTGAAGTACCTGAAGTTCTTTTTTGGGTAGGTTGTGCAGGAAGTTTTGATGATAGAGCAAAAAAAATAACCAAAGCGTTTGCTAAAATTTTACACCTTTCAGGAGTAAAGTTTGCCGTTTTGGGCACTGAAGAAGGTTGCACAGGAGACCCTGCCAAAAGGTCGGGAAACGAGTTTCTTTTTCAAATGCAAGCCATGATGAACATACAAGTTTTAAATGGTTATGAAGTAAAAAAAATAGTAACTACTTGTCCTCATTGCTTCAATACTTTAAAAAACGAGTATCCTGAATTAGGAGGAAATTATGAAGTTGTTCATCATACTCAATTCATAAATTCGCTCTTGAATGATGGAAAACTTTCAGTTTCTGGAGGTAGTTTTAAAGGCAAAAAAATAACTTTTCACGACCCTTGCTATTTAGGAAGGGCAAATGGTGTTTACGAAGCTCCAAGAGAAATAATTCAAAAATTAGATATTCAGCTAACTGAGCTAAGAAGATGTAAAAGCAATGCTTTATGCTGCGGAGCAGGAGGGGCTCAAATGTTTAAGGAAGCCGAAAAAGGAAATAAAGAAATAAATATAGAAAGAACTGAAGAAGCCTTAGAAATTAAACCAGATGTTATTGCAGCAGGTTGCCCTTTTTGCAATACCATGATGACCGATGGTGTAAAGAATTTCGAAAAAGAGGGAGAGGTGCAAGTTTTAGACATTGCAGAAATGGTTGCACAAGCCGCAGACTTATAATTATGGAATTAGAAACAAAACAAATTTCCTTGCAAGATTTAGCACCAACATCAAGAATTTGGGTTTACCAAACCAATAGGTTTTTAACTGATGAAGAAGTTAATTGGGTAAACCGAAATATGGAAAACTTTATGCCTCAATGGGCGGCGCATGGTAAACAACTTTTTGGAGCTTTTGAAATATTTTACAATAGATTTTTGGTAATTGCAGTAGACGAAGCAAAAGAAGGAGCATCAGGCTGCAGCATAGACTCTTCTGTGCGTTTTATTACCCAGATGGGAGATGCCATTAAAGTCGATTTTTTTGATAGACTTCAGGTTCTTTACAAAAAAGAAAATGAAATTTTGAGTACTCATTTTAACCAGTTTGAAGATTTGGTTAAAAGCGGAGTTGTTGATGAAAATACTATTGTATTTAATAATTTGGTAGCAAACTTAGTTGAGTTTAACCAAGGGTGGGAGTTACCTGTGAAAGATAGCTGGCACTCAAAGTATTTATAATTTACTCTTCTTTTTTTGGAGTGCTTTTCCAAATAAAAACGTCTTCAGGTTTCATGGGTTTTTCAGATATTTTCCAATTAAATCCTGGTAAAAAAAGCTTGGTTAAATCTACTTGTTCTAATGGCGAAAGTTTAGATTTTGGAGTTGAATAAAATTTGATTTTTGAAACTTCGTTGCTGTCTAAAATAATAACCAAATTTTCGGCTGAGGCTTGGTTTACACCGATATAGTTTCCATTATCTTCTTTGGCAAAATATAATGTTTTGCCATTTCCTTTAACATTGATTTTTTTGAGTTTTCCTTCGTCAAGGATATTCATCATATTATCGCCACTTATTTGGTTAAACTTAGTTGAATCTTCTTGGGTGATGATAAATGAGTTTTCTCTCATTTCTAGCCATCTAATTTTTCCTCCATAATTTTTAATCTGCATGTAATTTCCTGTTAATTGATTTCCATCAGCCCAAATAGTGGGGTTTTGAAATAGTTTTATCAAACTATCCCCATAAGAAAATACTAGCGAGTCGCATTTGCCTGCAAGCCCCTCTTTATAGAATTTTACTTTTTTGTAGGCATGTATAATTCTGTTTTTTCTGGTAGAGTCAAACTCGCTGAAAAGGGTATCGCCATGAAGGTAAAATGAATCTTTGTCAAATTGCTGAATAAGCAAGGCATGGCCTGTAACCAAAGAGGTACTGTCTTTTTTATTGTGAAATCCATAATCTCCCTTTACGGTAAAGTCTTCAGTAGTGTCGGTAATCTCCACATTACCAAACATTTCTCCTATATCATCTTTTAAATTATACCGAATAGAATCTCCTAAAATTATTTGATTTTCATTGACGATTTCAGCATTTTTAACAAACTCAGAAACATCATTAGTTTGGTCGAAATAACCTTTTTCGCAATAAATTTTTAGGCTATCGCTGTAAATGCGAGTTGGACCAAAAAAGTAAGTAATATTTGCATCATTATTTTGATGCATGGTATCAGAATAAATGGTGTAATCTTCAGAAATTAAAACAACACTATCTTTAAAATGAAAGTATTTTGAATCTGGAAAATAAATTCCTAAGCCTGAGGTTAAAGTAACTTTATCTTTCTTGTTAATTATTTGTCCACCGTTTCTATAAATAGCATAGTTTTCTTCTCGGTAAAAATCTAAGGTTTCGGTTCTTAATTCAGTTTCTCCATCTTTTAGTAGAATGTTACCTCTTACTTTGGCGATTTTTGTATTTCCATCATAATTTAAAAAATCGCCAGTTAGGCTCATTTCTTCGCCTTCGGTAACTTTTACATTTTGATATGCATCAAAACTGTTTGATTCTGAATAGAAGTAAGCACTGTCGCAATACATAAATGTATTTTCTTGCTTAAATACTACATTGCCGATAAGGCGCTTTGCATTGTTGCCGGTAGATTTGTCAAATATCAAATCATCTGCATGAACAATTTCAAGCTTTTTGCCTTGCTGGGCAGTTGCAGAAAGACAAATTAGAGAAATAAAAAAAAGAAAAAGACTTTTCAAAATGCGTTGGTATTACGCAAAAGAAATTACATTATTTCAATTGGCAACCTATTTATGGTTTGCAACCTATCTGGACCAACCGACACAATCGCAATTGGAATTTTTAATTCAGCTTCCAAATAGTCAATATATTCTGTAAGTTCAATAGGTAATTCTTCTAGTTTGGTTAGTTTGGTTAAATCAGCATCCCAGCTTTTAAAAGTTTTATAAATGGGCTCTGGCGCCTCATCAATAGAGTAGGGGAATCTATCTGTTTTTATGCCATTTACCAAATAGTGCGTACAAACCTTTACATGATTTACAAATGTTAATACATCAGCCTTCATCATAATTAGCTTGGTAACTCCATTAAGCATGCAGGCATATTTTAACGCAGGTAAATCTAACCAACCACATCTTCTTGGTCTACCAGTTGTTGCGCCAAATTCGGCCCCAACATTGGCAATGGTTTTTCCATCTTCGTCAAATAATTCAGTAGGAAAAGGACCACTTCCTACCCTGGTGCAATAAGCTTTAAATATTCCAAATACTTCGCCTATTTTGTTGGGTGCAATACCTAAACCAGTGCACGCTCCGGCAGCAATTGTGTTGCTTGAGGTTACAAATGGGTATGAACCAAAATCAATATCTAATAAAGAACCTTGAGCTCCTTCAGCAAGTATTTTTTGGTTAATATCAAGGTGTTGATTTAAAAAATATTCACTATCGATAAAAGGAATTTTTTTTATCCAATTTAAACCCTCAAAAAAGTCTATTTCAAGGTCTTCTAAATTTTCTATTTCGAAGCCATCATAACGAGACAAAAGAGTAAGGTGTTTTTCTTTTAATTTATTGTACTTCTCGTTAAAGTCTTCAAATTCTATATCGCCAACTCTTAAGCCATTTCGGCCAGTCTTATCCATATATGTTGGACCAATTCCTTTTAAAGTTGAGCCAATTTTTTCTTTTCCTTTGGCTGCTTCAGAGGCGGCATCTAATAACCTGTGGGTTGGAATAATTAAATGAGCTTTTCTGCTGATAGACATTCTTTCTTCAAAAGGAACGCCTAAAGCTTTAAGGGCTTTCAATTCTTTTGCCAAAACAACTGGATCAACTACTACACCATTACCAATTACATTTTGGGCATTTTCCCTAAAAATACCAGATGGAATTGTATGTAATACATGCTTTTTGTCTTGAAATTTTAAGGTATGCCCAGCATTCGGGCCGCCTTGAAATCTTGCAATTACATTGTAATGAGGTGTTAAAACATCAACAATTTTTCCTTTTCCTTCGTCGCCCCATTGAAGGCCTAGTAAAACATCCACTTTCATATTTCGGAGTCTTCTTTATCTTTAATAATTTCTGTTGGGCCGGAGCAATCGTTGCCACATTTCCCATAAAAATTTAGGGCGTGATGATTAATTTTCACGCCTAAATGATTTTCCAAAGTTGCTTTAATATTCTCTACCCTTGGGTCACAAAACTCAATAACTTTTCCACAATCGGTGCAGATAATATGGTCGTGTTGTTGGTAACCATGAGATTTTTCGTATTGAGAAATTTTATGGCCAAATTGGTGCTTTCTAATAAGATTACAAGCAATTAACAAATCAATGGTATTGTAAAGAGTTGCTCTTGAAACCCTGTATTTTTTATTTTTCATTTTAATGTAGAGAGACTCAACATCAAAATGCTCTTTCATCGAATAAATTTCATCTAATATGGCAAAGCGTTCAGGAGTTTTTCGGTGGCCATTTTGTTTTAAAAATGCCGAAAAAATCTTTTTTACTTCCTGCCTAGTTTCAAGTTCATTCATTCTTCAAAGTTAATTCGAAATTTATTCCTTTTAAGGATTAATTCTGATGGTAGAAGTTACTCCATCAACACCTTTTAATTTTTTAATTAGATTGTCTAAATGGATAGTGTCATTTACAAAAGCCATTATTTTTCCTTCAAATATTCCATCGTTGGTATCAAAAGAAATCGACCGCATATTTACATTCAACTCTGATGATATTATTGAAGTTAAGTTATTTACCAATCCAACTTTATCAATTCCTTTTAATTCAATACCCACCAAAAACGCAATTGACTCTTGGTTTGTCCATTTGGCTTGAATTATTCTGTAAGCATAATTAGACATCAATTCAATTGCATTAGGGCAAGTAGTTCTATGAATTTTTATACCATCTAGTTTTGTAATAAAACCAAAAACATCGTCTCCTGGAATTGGGTTACAACAGGGTGCTAATTTGTAATCAACTCCATCTAAATCACCGCCAAAAACTTGAAGGCTAACTTTACCATCGGTTGTGGTTATAACTTTTTGACCTGTGCCTTTTGATGGTTTTTTTCTTGGTTGATAAACAATATTTGGACCTTCTTTTTTTAGTTTTTTTATTTGAGAAAGGTCAAGCTTTTCGATACCAATTTGATATTGTAACTCTAACTCACTAGGAAGTTTGTAGTAGGTGAATAGCTTCTGTAAATTATTAGCGTTGTAATCTAAATTTAAAGATTTTAGTTTTCTTATTAAAATTTCTTTTCCGAGTTGGGCTTTTTCTTTTTTATCTTCTTTAAGTGAAGATTTTATTGAAGATTTTGCCTTCCCTGTAACAACAAATTTTAACCAATCTTCTTTTGGGTTTTGCTTTTTAGATGTAATTATTTCTACCTGATCTCCACTTTTTAATTGGTGACTAAGCGGAACTAGCTTGTGGTTAACTTTAGCGCCAATGCATTTTGAACCAACATGTGTATGAATTTCAAAAGCAAAATCTAATGCCGTAGAATTATGAGGCAGGGTTTTCAATTCACCTTTAGGTGTAAAAACAAAAATTTCATCAGAAAATAAATTCATTTTGAAATCATCCATAAAATCCAATGCATCTTGGCTCGGACTCTCAAGCATTTCGCGGATTCGGTTAATCCAGATATCGATGTTACTTTTATCTTCTTCAGTTTTGTTTTTATATCGCCAATGAGCAGCAAAACCCTTTTCCGCAATTTCATTCATGCGGTTACTTCTAATTTGAACTTCAACCCACTTGCCTGTAGGGCTCATTACTGTAGTATGCAAAGATTCGTAACCATTTGCTTTAGGTGTAGAAATCCAATCTCTTAACCTATCTGGTTTTGGCCTATAAAAATCGGTAACAATGGAATAAACCTTCCACGAATCTGCCTTTTCATTTTCAGGTTTAGAATTTAAAATAATCCTAATGGCAAAAACATCGTAAACCTCCTCGAAAGGAATGTTTTTTCCTTTCATTTTTGTCCAAATACTGAAAATAGATTTTGTTCTTCCTTTTATTTCAGCATTGAATTTATTTAGTTCTAACTCTCGTTTTATTGGGAAGGTAAACTGGTTGATAAACCTTGTTCTTACTGCTTTGGTCTTTTGAAGCTTGGTTTCAATTTCGTGATAATCTTCAGGATGAGTATATTTTAAACACAAATCTTCAAGCTCAGTTTTTATATTATACAAACCAAGTCTGTGAGCTAAAGGAGCATATAAATAGAGGGTTTCAGAGGCAATTTTTAGTTGCTTGTCTCTTCGCATCGAATCCAAGGTACGCATGTTATGCAACCTATCGGCTAATTTTATTAGAATTACCCTAACGTCATCACTAAGGGTAAGCAGCATTTTTCTGAAATTTTCTGCTTGTATAGATTGTGATGGATCGAAGTAAACACCTGAAATTTTGGTAAGACCATCAATAATTTTCGCATATTTCTTACCAAACATTTTTTCCATGTCGGCAATTGTTAGGTCAGTGTCTTCAACGGTATCATGCAAAAGAGCACAAACTATTGAAGTTGTACCTAAACCAATTTCTTCAGCGGCAATTTTAGCAACTGCAATCGGGTGGTAAATATAAGGCTCGCCAGATTTACGGCGCATGTCTTTATGAGCTTCAAGAGCCACATAAAAAGCCTTTTTGATGGTTTCTTTGTCCTCCTTTTTTTTAGAATATTGAGCAGCTCTATGTAATCCTCTATAACTACTAAGAATTTCTTTTTTTTCTTTTTCTAAATTTGAAGTAGCCATATGGTTGCTTTAAGAAGCCGGTAAAACTTTTGAGGAAACTTCACCAAATCCAATTCGGGTTTTGCCGTTATGGCAATTGGCTTTCATGATTACAGTATCATGGTCGTTGATAAACTTTCTTTCAGAACCATCTGCTAATTTGATAGGGTTTTTACCTCCCCATGAAAGTTCTAGCATAGAGCCATAAGAGTCTTTGGTTGGTCCGCTAATGGTACCCGACGCGAACATGTCTCCTGCATTTATGTTACAGCCATTAACAGTATGATGGGCTAATTGTTGGGCCATGTTCCAATACAAAAATTTAAAGTTTGATTGGCAAACTTTACTTGCTTGACTATTTTCAGGTTTAATGTAGACTTCCAAATTGATGTCAAAATTTTTCTTGCCGTCAAATTGCAAATAGGGCATAGGCTGTGGGACTTGTGTTGGGCCTTCAACGCGATAGGGTTCTAGTGCATCTAAGGTAACAATCCATGGAGAAACACTGGAAGCAAAATTCTTTGCCAAAAAAGGACCTAATGGAACATATTCCCATTTTTGAAGATCTCTTGCGCTCCAATCATTAAAAACCACCATTCCGAAAATATAATTTTCGGCTTCTGTGGTTGAAATGCTATCTCCAATCGGTTTCCCTTGATGAGAAATAAATGCCATTTCTAGTTCGAAATCCATTCTTTGAGACGGACCAAAAACAGGCGTTTCTGCATTGGGTGGTAAACTTTGACCCTTTGGTCTTTTAACGGGAATACCAGAAGGAATAATTGAAGAAGATCTGCCATGATATCCTACTGGTAAATGCAGCCAATTAGGCATTAGAGCGTTTTTTGGGTCTCTAAACATGGTGCCAACATTTGTTGCATGCTCTCTACTCGAATAAAAATCGGTGTAATCACCAATTTCTACAGGCAAGTGCATCTCAACATTATTTTGATCAAACAATACTTGGTTTAAATGACCCTTATTGTTTTGAAGTTCATAGTTTTTCTCATCAAAAAGATTTGCCAACTCATTTCTTACCGCCCTTGTAGAGTCTTTGCCTAGTGCAATAAAAGCATTGAGCATTGGGTATTCAAAAACATTTTCATCAATACTTTTAATGTATCCTAGTTTGAATAAAGTATCTAAATCAATAACCTTGTTTCCTAGTGCTACTCCGGCTCTTTGAAAATCTCCATTTACCGAAAAAATACCAAAAGGTAAATTTTGAATAGGGAAATCTGAGTTTTCGGGAACATCAATAAAACTTTTTCTATCAGGGTTATTTGCGTCTATCATTATTTAAAATTTTACATAGCAAAGAGTGGGAGCCCTTGCATCATATTATTTACTTCTTTTTTTACTGCTTCAATTTTTGATTCGTTTTGGAAATTTAGAATTACATCATCAATTAAATCAACAATTTTTTCAATAGAATCTTCTTTTAATCCTCTTGTAGTGATTGCAGGAGTTCCAACTCTCATACCTGAGGTAACAAATGGCGACCTTTCATCAAAAGGAACCATGTTTTTATTTACAGTAATGTCTGCTTTTATCAAGGCATTTTCAGCATCCTTACCTGAAATGTTTTTCGATCTTAAATCAATCAACATCAAATGGTTTTCGGTGCCACCAGAAATAACTTTGTATCCTCTATCAACAAAAGCACTAGCCATGGTTTTTGCATTTTTTACAACTTGTACACAGTAATGCATGTACTCATCTGTAAGCGCCTCGCCAAAAGCAACGGCCTTAGCTGCAATTACATGCTCTAAAGGCCCACCTTGAGTTCCTGGAAATACCGCAGAGTCTAACATGGCTGACATCATTCTAATTTCTCCTTTTGGGGTTTTAATTCCCCAAGGGTTTTCAAAATCTTTTCCCATCATAATTACTCCACCACGCGGACCTCTAAGAGTTTTATGGGTTGTAGAAGTTACCACATGGCAATATTCAAGAGGGTCGTTAAGTAAACCTCTTGCAATTAAGCCAGATGGATGAGAAATGTCGGCTAATAAAAGGGCGCCAATTTCATCGGCTATTTCTCTTAAGGTTTTATATTCCCAATCTTGAGAATAGGCCGAAGCTCCGCAAATAATCAATTTTGGTTTTTCTTTAAGAGCGGTTTCTCTAATCTTGTTAAAATCTATGGTTCCAGTTTCGGGCTCAACCCCATAAAAATGCGGATTATATAGTTTTCCAGAAAAATTTACAGGTGAGCCGTGGGTTAAATGTCCACCATGAGATAAATCAAATCCCAAAATAGAATCACCAGGTTTAAGCAAAGCAAGCATAACAGCTGCATTGGCTTGTGCGCCAGAATGTGGTTGAACATTTGCCCAACTAGCATTAAATAGACTTTTTAGCCTATCAATGGCAATATTTTCAGTTTGGTCTACAAACTCGCAACCGCCGTAATATCTTTTTCCGGGTAGTCCTTCGGCATATTTATTTGTTAAAACACTTCCCATGGCCTCCATAACTTGGTCGCTTACAAAATTTTCTGAAGCAATAAGTTCAATGCCTTTTGTTTGTCTTTCTTTTTCCTTTTGAATTAGGTCAAAAACCAATTGGTCTCTTTGCATTTTTTGATACTTTTGGAATAGCGGCAAATGTATTGATTTGCCTAAACTTTAAGGCAATCTGTATAGGATAAAATGACTAGAAATAAGGTTTTGTTTTGGGTGTTGAGTGTAATTTTACTTTTTCACTTTTCGATGAAGTTTATTTACCAATTTACTGATTACAAAAAGGCTGGTAAATTTTATACTTTTTCCTATAATTATATCGTTCCGCAATTTCATTTTAATTATAAAGTTTTTGCCCCCGAGCCTCCAACTGCGAGGGAGCATTTTTTATATCGGGCCATATTAAACGATGGTTCAAAAACCAATTGGTTTGAAGATGGGTCAGGGTTACTTTTTGATGCAAATCAAAATCGATTTTCTGCAGTTTATAAAAAATGGAAAATGGTAAACTACCTTGGTTTCCAAACCAATAAAGTATATGTTCAATTGCTTAAAAACCCTTCAATTCAGCATTTGGGAAAAGAAAAGGTGATAGAAATAGCCAACCAGCAAATTGTACATTACCCACAGTATAAAAATGCTTGCAGGTACGCAATTGATAAATTGGTGGCAAAAGAAGTAGAAAACTTTTCTGCTGTTCAAATAGCCTATTTGTTGGACAATGTAGAACGACCATATGAAAATGAAAATTCATTTGAAGCGCAGTTATTTCCTATTCAAAAAATAAATTGATGGAAATTATAAACCGTTTCACCAGTAAGAATTTTTACCCTACTACAAATTGGTTGTTGAGGCGCATGGTTTATCTGTTTTTGATATTTTATTTTGGAAGACTAATTCCTTATGCATCAGATTTTTTTGCAGAAGATACCTATATCAATAAGTTCTTTTTTGATGGAAATATTTCTAAGTGGGTAGTGCAATCGTTTAATTTTCAAGGAGTAAGGTCGATGTATCCTATGTTTTTAATAATGGAGTTTGTATTATTGATTTTAGGAATAATTGGATTTTACCCCAAACTAGTTGCGTTGGGTATTTATGGCTGCACCTTAATTCTTCAACAATCTATGGTATCCATAACCAATGGGGGAGAGCAATTGCTTTACAATTGCTTGTTTTTTATGGTTTTTTTAGAAGAAAAAGATTCAAAAGATTCATTTTGGAAAACGATTTCAAATTTCGCTTTGTTTGCCATTCGTTTAGAAGTGGCTTTTCTTTATTTGGTAGCTGGATTTACGAAGCTTACAGGTGATTTATGGCCTTCAGGAGATGCATTTTATTATGTTTCTCAAATAGGTGAGTATTCATCACCTTGGTTAATGGAATTTATCAAGAATAACTTGTGGGTTGGGGTAGTGTTAACTTACCTTACAATATTTTACCAAACCACTTTTCCGTTTGCCATTTGGTTTAAAAAGTTAAAATACAAATGGATGGTTGTTGGAGTTGTTTTTCATATTTCCATTGGGTTTTTAAACGGAATTATGGATTTTGGGTTAATCATGCTAACCATGTATTTTGCTTTTTACAATGAGAATAGGAGTAAAAAGGTTTATGAATTTTTCTCTGAAATTAAAAGCGCAGGAAAAAGAATCATTAATGCTAAGGGTGATTGAACAAACTCAGCAAGCCTTCTCGAAACCATATAGAATTTTTCTGGAGTGCCTAAATAGGCCATCAAATAGAAAATAAAAGCAAAAGAAAAAATACCTAAAAAGTATACTAAGGTAAACAGCAATGTTTTTTTAGAGTTGAAGATTAGTTTCAACGAAAAGTATGTTATCAAAAAATATAGGGAGGCAAACAGACCGGTTAAAATAAACTTGAGATAATACAATTGCCAATAATCAAATCGCTCAAATATTGATAAACCTTTTCTAATTTTGGGATTTTCATAATGGTAATACAATTGGCCTAAAAACTCATTAATCCCTTCAAAAACATATTCTCTTAGAAATCCTAAAAAGGTTAGGATCAAAAACGTAATCATTAAAATTAAAATTGACTTTTTATTGATTTCCAATTTTTTTGGGATTGTAAATATTCAATCGGCTCGACCAGAAATACCACATGGTAAAAACAGCAGAATATACCAAGATGGTAAAGGTATAAGTATGGTTAAATGCTAGTAAATCGGGGTTGTAATAAACGATGGCAGCCAAAGCAGCCACTCTAACTACATTAAGTAAATGAATCGCAATAATTCCAATTGGAATAAAAACTATTTTGTTTATTAACTTTCCTGGATAGGCAATGATAAAACCTGCAAATAGAGCAAATAACTCAAGCCCATTGCATGGGTCTCCAACCCAAATACTATGACCTCCATCTACTCCTAAAGTTCTGAAGTTTTCGTCAAATGGCCATTCATTAATTAATGCAAATCCAAAGACCTTTAAGATTAAACCTGCTTGATAAATAATTTGCGAAATAATCCATCGGTCTAATTCACCTTTTGGGTGCAACCAATACTCGTAAACAAAAAGCCACGAGATAAATAAGAATATCGAGATTATTAAAAACCTAAAAACAGGGCTTTTAAGAAAAGAAGGCATATTATTTTTTGGAAGCGTCAAAAAGCTTTTTACCACCTAAGGCAACACCAGCTGCCACTAGAAAGCTTATACCTCCATCAATCGGTACACAAGGGTTTGGAAAACAGCCACCACTAGGGCCTCCTCCTGCGGGGGCACCACCTCCAGGAACCTGTGCTTGAATTGCAAAAGCAACGATGATAAAGGTAATCGTAAAAATATAAGGGGCGAATTTTTTCAGTTTCATTTCCAAGAAGTGCCAAAAGTATAACAAACTTTTAATTGACTAGTGGATAAGAGCAAAAAATTAATCAATAATACTTCCAAAAGGAATTACACTTATTGTTTTATACAACTCTAGCTTTAGCATTTAAACCTATTTCGATACCTGCTTTGGTTAAGGATGCTCGAATACGGGTCATTCCATTTACTGTTAAACTCGCATTTTGTTGGATAACAATAAAATATTCGGTAAGAGTTAGGTTTAAACATTTGGCATTTACCTGACTATTGATGATGCACAACTTTTGGTTGATGATGACATCATCTGTGTCTGAAGGCATTCCTGGTAAATCAAAATTTCCATTGGCCCAAAAAACTCATGTAAAAACAAAGGTCTTGGCTGAAACAACCAAGACCTTTGATAAAAATATGAGTACAATAATTAATTTGAATGGTTTGCTAGGCATGCATTTATTTGCGAATCAGTTTGTAGTTGGATTCAAAAGATTCACCTTTAATGGTTAAAAGATAAATGGTATTTTCTTCAGGTAAATTGAAATTTAATTGCTCGTTTTGGATTGTTTTTCCTTGTGAAGACCAAACTTCTTGACCAAGGACGTTTACCAACCTAGCATTTATCAATTCTCTTTGAATTAAATCAAACCTAAGTTCAATTTTTTCATTGGCTTGAAATAATTCAAGATTTTTGTTTTCTTCAACTTCATAAATACCAACAGCATTGTTCTCAACCACAACTGATTTTTTAGAAGTATCTGTACAAGAACCATTATAAGCTACAAGGTTAACTTCATAAGTTCCCACAGCATTATAATTGTGAATAGGTTCAAAATCCATTGAGCTATTTCCATCTCCAAAATGCCACAAGTAAGATTGAGCATTGGCAGAGTGGTTGCTGAATTTTAGCTCTGGATTTACGCTTAAATCAATACTGTTTTTAGGAGTTGTAAAGAAAGACAATACAGGATCTGGCTCAGTTACCTCAACTGGTTTGGCTAATAATCCACAACCATTAGGATCATTAACAACCAAATTGTATTTGCCAGCTTTTACATTGTTAAAAGTATGCGAATTGGCAACTTTACCCATTTCACTTTGTAGAGTATCTCCAATTAAATTGGTCAAGTAAAAATCATATTTTGCAGTTACAAATGCATTTGCAGATGCACTTCCATCTTCAAAACCATAACAAGTTGTGCTGGTTGTAGACTCCTCAAAGGGTTTACTAAAGTGTAAAATATAAACTGCGTTTGTGTCATTATCATTCCAAACAATAGTATTGTTGTAATCATTCATTAAAGTTGTCATATTACCTGTTGCTGTTTCTTCAAGTGTTAAACAAATACCTTCTTTTCTAAAATCTTCAACTCCATTTATTCTTATTGGAAGAGTTACATTAGACCCATTTGGGTAAGCTCTCGAAAGATGGATGGGAATTGATACCCCTGAACCAATGTTTGATGGGATATTATTAATGTGAACATTGTGTCCATTTTGTTTGAAAAATATATTGGTATAACCATTAAAATTCTCGTATTTGTCAAAATCTGCAGGGTAGTCCATTCCTAGGGTTTTAGTGTCATCT
>Ga0209533_1000862_pt1 | contig 28940 bp, 25 predicted proteins | sample COG_04_FD_184748 | JGI IMG/M metagenome (GOLD analysis project Ga0209533, IMG submission 184748) | Pelagic Microbial community sample from North Sea - COGITO 998_met_04 (SPAdes) (version 2) | ecosystem: Environmental > Aquatic > Marine > Neritic zone/Coastal water | place: Helgoland, sampling...
ATAGTAGAGTTTGTCATGTTGCGTAATTTGCTCGCTTAATTCTTGGATGCGAGCTTGTGCAGTTTGCGCTGCTGTTTTTTGTTCATCTGGCTTTTCAGAAGCATCATCAGCATTTGGTGAAAAGTTTAAATCAAATAAATCACTCATAAAGGGTGGTGTGTGATAAAATTAAGGTGTGCGTTTGAGTGCATCAAGTGTTTTGATGCAAGACCAAGCCATTTCGATATCATCGAGTCCATAGACTTTGAGAATAGAGGGCGCTTGATCAAGTGACGTCTGTTGACTGAGTTGAGTGATGGTTGCTATTTTTGAGCCTAATTCATCTTGAGAAGCTAGTTCATGAAGGCTTACGTTATTATGCGTAATTTGAGGCGGATAGAGTTGACTCTTGTCTCTGGGTTGAATGGAATTTGTGGCTAGAGTGTCTTCGGTAGCTTTGCTTAGAGCAGGTATTAAACCCTCTGATAAGCCTTGTAATTCAATAATGTCGGCCCCGAGTTGTGCTGCTTGAGCAATCTGTGAAAGGAGTTTTATTTCGTCAGTTGAGTCCAAGCTTGCCATGATGAGAATATGGCGATAGTTTGATGAATATTTAGCTGAATTTTCTAACACAAACACAGCATAATTACAGAGATAAGTCATGTCAATCCAGCAACAATTAAAAGATAGTGCCTATAAACTCAATCAAGGACTTAAAGCCATTAGTTTTGAGGATGTAGAAGATGTGGCTCACATTTATTACCCATGGGATTATGCCGGTGCTGTATATCATGCATACCTTGATCAATTTACCAAAAAGCCTAAGCAAGTTTTATTCCTAGGTATGAATCCTGGTCCTTTTGGCATGACGCAGACAGGCATACCATTTGGTCAGGTAGAAGCTGTTCGTGATTGGATGCAACTGCCTGATTTAGTCGAGCAGCCAGAGACCTTTTTTGCTAAACGCCCAATTGTGGGCTTTGCCTGTGAGCGCAGTGAGGTGAGCGGGGAGAGGTTATGGGGATTATTTAGTCAGAAATACCCTGTGGCTACTGATTTTTTTGAGGAGCATATAGTGATGAATTATTGTCCCATTATTTGGTTGGGTGCAAGAGGGCAGAATATTACGCCTGACAAACTCCCCAAAGAACGTATCAAACAAGTCGAACAACTATGCCTCGAACATTTAGCTCAAGTCGTTCAAACGCTCCAGATAAAAACCATCGTCGGAGTCGGCGCCTATGCTCACGACAAAGCCAAACAACTCCAACAAGAATATGATTTGGAATCTTTAAATTTGGCAAAAATACTCCACCCCTCACCAGCCTCTCCAGCAGCTAACCGTGGTTGGGCAGAGCAGGCAGAGAAGCAACTTATAGATCAAGAAATTTGGTCTTAAAGCTTACCTTGGCTCTGGTAGCTGTAATAATTGGCTTTGCCGTTTTGGTTTTGACCTATGATGATATGGTCAAGGAATTTAATCTCTAAAAGCTCAGCAGCGTCTTTAAGTTTTGCTGTGAGTTTGTCATCGGCAGAGCTAGGTTCTGGATTACCGGAGGGGTGGTTATGCGCGATAAAAAAACCATAAGCCTGCTTAATTAAACAAGGTTGCAAAATATCACGTGGATGAGCAATGGTTTGATTAATCGTGCCACGAGAGATTTCATGCATACTGAGGATTTGATGCCGATTATTTACAGGTAAACACATCAACACTTCAACTTGCTCATGTTGAACAAGAGGAATCATATAGTCGGCTAGTTGCTCAGGTTGAGTAATATTTTGAGTTTGGATTTGTTCGCGACTGATTCTCTTGCCGAGTTCAACAGCAGCTAGTAACTCGCAGGCCTTGGCAGTGCCAATGCCCTTAATCTGGCAGAGTTCTTCGACAGTCGTTCGAGCAAGTTGACTTAAATTAGGATAATGCTTAATCAATTCATGGCTCAGCTCATGCACCGATTGAACAGCTGAACCTGTACGTAGAAATAGAGCTAATAATTCATCATTAGAGAGTGAAGCCACGCCACTAAACAATAATTTTTCTCGAGGAAGCATAGTAAATAATATAATAGAAAACGAAGGTCATGAAAACTTAAAAACTGTATTTTTTATAATAAGTCTCTATAATCAAAATCTTATAAAAATAAAATGAGCCATTTATTAGACGTCATATTCCCACGCTATTGCCTAGGTCAAAGTTGCGTTAATAAGCAACGGTTACTTGGAAAAAATGAGTCAGGCTTGCTATGCCCTGATTGCAGAGAACGACATCTGACATGGATCTCGCGTCCTTCTTGCTTGCGCTGTGGGCAGTGGTACGGAGAAGGTTCTATGACTTTTGATCAATGCCGCAATTGTATTGACCAACCTCATGCCTATACCGCGATACGCAGCTCTCTGATTGCAGAGGAACAAACTATGGAACTTATGAAAGCATGGAAATACGCCAATCAAGTTGGCATCTGGCAAGAGGTCAAGCTCTGGATAAAAGCATGGCAAGCCCACATAGATGAACTCACTCAACTGCACGACCTGCAAAACCCAATCATCATACCTGTCCCAACCACCAAAAAAAGTTACATGAAACGAGGCTTTAACCAAGCGCAGTGGTTAGCACATGAGTTAGCCAAGCAAACAGGCTATGACTACAGTGACTGCCTCATATCAAACAACAAGGGCAAGCAAGCCAGACTTCTGCGTTCACAACGAATTATCAACAAAACCAAAAAAAGAGCAACTAACCAACGATTTGATATCAAAAAGAATCCAATCAATAAACTTCTCAGCAAAAAGTCCCAAGGAAATCTCAAACAATTACAAAAGCTACAAAATCGAGATATTCTCCTTATTGACGACATCTGCACCACAGGCGCCACCGCCCACAATTGTGCCAAGGTACTCAAGCGAGAATACAAAGTTAATCGGTTGTTTGTGCTCACTCTCCTGCGCCAGACCTGGTGAATTAAGGGGCTCTTTTGGTTTATAACATTATTATTGAAATCACAGAAGCTATGATTGTCGAACCGATTCTCTTATCAGTCCATATAACTTTCTTCGTAAGGTAGGCACCAGTGAAGGAAAGAATTGGAAACGGTAGTATGAGTCATTCTCGTTCATGGATGTGATCGATTGATAAGCCCTTATAACTATCAAGCTCCTTCTTATTCAGGGCAATGGCTTCTTCAGCTGATAGCGAGATCTTCTTATTATAGTACCATGATCTCGTTTGAATTGCAGATTGATCTAACGCTTTTTCATGTTGTATGGTTTCCCATACGCTCTGCATCGCGAAGTTGTCAGCGACAACAGAAGTTATTAATAGTGAGAGGATATATATAGATAAAAGAGCTTTCATTTTTGGTAGAACGTCAGAGGTCAGGCACCGCTTTGTTCGCTTGAGAGATTTGTCGGGAATGCTCATTTTTACCTCGAGTGCGATGGTAGTGGCGAAGGCGAAACGAGTGAGCGTGGAAAGACCCGTTGGAAGAGGAGCACCAGCAGGTAGACGATTCCCCAGGCAGGGAGCCATCCCGCGATTAGGAAGAAAATCGGGCCGGTATCGGCGGCGTCCCCACAGTTTCGATAGCCCGAGTCGGCAGCCATGTACATTGCGTACCAAAGAGGGGAAATCGCGGCGACTATAAGCGCCACGTGGAAGCTGCGTCGCATCCGGCGAGATGCCCAGAACGCGATTAGTGCAGAGATGGCCATACCCCAAGCCATGTATTTCGGGTCACCGTAGCGAAACATATACCACACGGTCTTTGTAACATTTGGTGATACAATCATGGGCGACAGAGCAGCAAAAACGGCGGCAATAAGCGGGATGGTTTTGTTTTTCATTATTGGAGCGAATGTTAAAGGACACCCAACCTGGATTCAAGTGTAAAATGAACTGAAGGCTCTCGCTAATAATCAGCAAGGTTATGCAGATATGTTAGCAGGCAAAACCCTTAAAATTAATAGTAAAGAAGAGTTTGTTAAGTTAGCCAAAGGGTAACTCCTAATGATAAACCCTAAAACTCCTAATGATAAACCCTAATTAAGCAGACTATTGAAATTAGAGCTTACAGAATCAGCAGTACAAGATATTGGTTCGATTAGTAGGTATACACTAGCTACGTGGGGTGAAGAGCAGCAGAATTTATATATAGGTGGCTTATATGATAAATTTGAAGAAATTTTAAATTACCCCTCTCGCTGGAAATTTAGAAATGACCTATTTCCCCAATGTTAAGTAGCTAAATATAGCAGACATGTCATCTTGTTTATAGTAAAGTTAGAATATTTAACTGTCGTAAGAGTCTTACACGATGCGATGGATTTTGAAAATCAGCTGTAGTCTAAGTCAAATTTATGATTGAGTTATCAATTATTTAGTTTTGAATAGTAGTGTGAAACATCAATTTATTAGATTAGTCATTATAGCTATTGTAACTGTAGTTGGTTATTACATTATTATCTCTGTATATTCTCAAGATAATCAAAAAACTGTCAATGAGGTATTAATTGAATTGGATATACAGGGAGTGAATGAATTAGCTAAGGACGTTAATAATATAGAAGAAATCATTATTATAGGTCTCAAACAAGAGCAGTTATTAGAGGTTTGGAAAAAGACTAAAGATGGTGAATTAACCAAATTAATAACCTATCCTTGGACAGCTACATCAGGCGATCTTGGTCCTAAACTAAAACAGGGAGACTTACAAATTCCAGAAGGCATTTATAAAATAGATTTTTTGCACCCTAATAGTTCTTACCATTTATCGATGCGAGTAAATTATCCTAATGTATTTGATAAGAAGAAAGCAAAGACAGAAGGGCGCACTAATTTAGGTGGAGATATTTTTATCCACGGCAAAAATGTAACCATAGGTTGCATCCCAATCGGCGACCAAGCTATAGAAGAGTTGTTTTACCTCGTTGGGAGAGTAGGTAAAGAAAAGGTCAAAGTCATTATCAGTCCCTACGACATGAGAGCGAAAAATCAAGATTTAGAAATCGATTCAGTCACATGGGAAAAAGAACTCTACACACGTATCAAACAAGAGTTATCTCAATACAAAATAAAGCTCTCCAAGTAAGGGGAGTTTGATTCAGATACAAGGCTTGCCATGCTAGGCTGTAAAAAATGTTACTGCCTTGGCATGGCGTAACGCCGTAGATGAATTAAAATCTACTTACCTACCTAACTCTTAGTTTGGCCGTTTCCTGTAATGCGATACTGATATGATGTCAGCTCCTTAAGTCCCATCGGCCCTCTAGCATGGAGCTTGTCGGTCGAGATACCTATCTCAGCTCCAAAACCAAACTCCTCACCGTCGCTGAATCTTGTTGAGACGTTATGAAAGAGGCAGGCGGCATCAATCTCAGTCATGAAGCGCTGTACTTGGGCTTCATCCTGCGTGATGATGCAGTCGCTGTGCTTGGAACTGTAGGTGTTGATATGATCGATGGCTTCATCGATGTTGGCGACGGTTTTGACCGCGAGGATGAGCTCGAGGTATTCGGTCTGCCAGTCTTCCTCGGTGGCGGTAGCTGTGCCTGCTGCAAGGTAGGTTTGGCTAGCTTCATCGGCTCTGAGCTCGACGCCTTTTGCCTTGAGGGCTTTTTCTACGAGAGGAAGAAATATAGGGGCGACAGATTCATCGACGAGTAAAGTTTCGAGGGCGTTACAGACACTCGGTTTTTGAGTCTTGGCATCGACAGTGATTTTGACTGCCATGTCGAGATCAGCTGCGGCATCGACGTAGAGGTGACAGATGCCGTCGTAATGCTTAATGACAGGCATGCGAGCGAGCGAGACCACAGTTTCGATGAGACCCTTACCACCACGAGGGATGATAAGGTCGAGGTATTGGTCCATTTGTGCCATGTATTTGACGCTGGCTCGGTCGGTGTTTTCGATGAGTTGGATAGCTGCTTTGGGTAAGCCTGCTTGCTCTCCTCCTGCTTGGAGGGCTTTAGCAAGGGCTTTGTTAGAATGAATGGCTTCTGAACCACCACGTAGGATGGTCGCATTACCTGATTTAAAGCAGAGTGCAGCCGCGTCACTAGTCACGTTAGGCCTGCTCTCGTAAATGATGCCTATGACACCAATAGGGACACGTAGCTGCTGAATATGGATGCCGTTAGGTCTATCCCATTCATCCATGATTTCATTAGTAGGGTCTGGTAGATTGGCGACTTGTTCCACACCTGAGGCGATGCCTTCGAGGCGGTTGGTATCGAGACGCAGTCTATCAAGCATGGCTGAGCTGAGTCCCTTGGCTTCGCCGGCTGCGATATCCAAAGCGTTAGCCGCTAGGATGTCATCACTAGCAGCACGAATACCAGCTGCCATAGCTAGGAGAATCTTATTTTTGTCATCACTACTCAGAAGAGCTAGTTGGAGTGCTGCGGCTTTGGCTTGTTTGCCGAGCTGGAGAATGTCTTGCTCGATTTGAGCTTCTGTTAAAGGAAGGGGGGCGTTGGCTGTTGTCGATGGAGTGTTCATGATACAGGGAGTAATTTTTTTAGAAGTTAAACATAGAAAAGCTCGGGATTACAGAATAATTCTTGAGGAGGCTGGTAAATATTCATTTTTTTAAAGAGCCTGTTAAACAGAGCTAGTTATATATTAATGGTAATACCTACTGGGCAATGATCAGAGCCATGCACCTCTGGGAGGATGAAGGCAGATTCTAGATTGTCTGTGAGTGCAGCTGAGGTGAGGAAGTAATCAATTCTCCAGCCGACATTGCGTTGTCTGGCTCCCCCACGATAACTCCACCAACTATAAGCTTCGGTGGTGTCAGGGTGGAAGTGTCTAAAGGTGTCTATGAAATTAGCATCCATAAAGTTTTGAAAGCCATCACGCTCTTGCTTACTAAAGCCTGGGCTAAAGTGGTTAGAGTCAGGGCGAGCAAGGTCAATCTCGTGGTGTGCGACATTGAGATCACCGCATACAATGACTGGCTTTCCTAGAGTTTCTAGATATTGCATGTGTTTGAGAAAAGCGGCGTCCCACTGTTGACGGTATTCGATGCGCGCGAGCTTGTCCTTGGAATTGACGGTGTAGACGTTGACTAAGAAGTATTGCTCAAACTCTAGAGTGATGACACGCCCTTCATCATCTGCAGGGCTGAGGAAGTCTCCTAAACCGTAATGTTCACTAATAGCAAGCTCCTTAGTCATAACGAGAGTTCCCGAGTAGCCAGGTCGATCAGCTGGATTCCAATAAGTGTGGTAATGTGCTAACTCGAGAGGAAAGTCGACTTGCTCAGGCTTGGCTTTGATTTCTTGAATGCAGAGGATGTCAGGATTATGCTCTGTGACAAATTCAGTCCAGCCTTTGTTGATACAGGCTCTGATGCCGTTGACGTTCCAAGAGATAAGTTTTTTCATTTTTATAAAGGTACTTTTAGCGAAAACGCTCAGACTCGAAATCCCGCAAGTGCGGAATAGTGATCGAGTATTGTTTATACACTGCGCTCTACGGTTTTCTTCGTCAAGAGCGTTTTCATCTAGATACAAAAAAAGCGAGGATGAATAATCCTCGCCTTTTTGTAAGTGTGTGTAAGTAAACCGAATTAACGTTTAGAGAATTGGTGTTGCTTACGTGCACCTGGCTGACCAGCTTTCTTACGCTCTTTCATACGTGCATCACGTGTGAGGAGTCCAGCTGCTTTGAGCTCAGGTCTATTCTCTGCATCTTTTTCTACAAGGATTCTTGCGATAGCGAGAGAAACAGCACCTGCTTGACCATGAATACCACCACCTTTTGTATAGATTTTAGCATCTACTTTTTTGAGGAGGTTGAGGAGGTTAAGAGGTTTGAGTGCTAAGTTTTGTAAGCTGAGTGTCGTGAATACAGCTTCTAAAGGCTTATTGTTTACAGTGATGTTACCTGTGCCTTCTGTAAGCCAGATACGTGCAATAGCTGTCTTTCTGCGGCCTGTTGCGTAGATAGTTTTTTCCTTAGTCATGATTATACGAGTGAGTATTCTTTAGGTGATTGCGCAGCATGTGGATGTTCAGTACCGTTATATACTTTAAGCTTAGAGTATATAGCTGAACCAAGGCGGTTATGAGGAACCATGCCTCTTACTGCTCTTTCTACAAGCCTTTCTGGATGAGTTTCACGGACTTTTTTAGGAGTCTCTACTTTTTGGTTACCAACCCAACCTGTGTAGTGAGTGTAAATTTTGCTAGTTTCTTTTTTACCTGTAAGGCGAACTTTGTCTGCGTTAATAATAACAACATAGTCACCAGTGTCTACGTGAGGTGTAAAAATGGCTTTGTTTTTGCCGCGGAGTAAATTAGCTGCAGCTACGGCTACTTGACCGAGTACTTGGTCGGCAGCATCGATGACATACCATTCGCGTTGGATGTCTTGGGCTTTAGCTGAGAATGTTTTTTGATTCATGAGTGTCTTTGCTAACAGTAAAATGGCAAGTAGTCTTAATGAAGAAGTTACCTGCAAGGGAGGGGAACATAGATTATTTTCTTTAGCATTGTCAATACTTTAATTTAAATAAAAGTATATATAATGCTTAGGTTTTTTAAAATTATTCACACTACACGACAAAAAAATTAATGATACCATAAGGTATTTTGCTCTTAGGCAAGGCGTGAGAGCCAACTGGTATATGCATACCAGTTAAGGGAACAACGCAGCATAAGTGCAAAAGAGCTATGGCTTCTTTTTTTATTAAGGCAATGTAGTTGCTCTAATTTTACTAAAACTTTCATTTTCTTATTTATCACCATTCTTTTAATTCACTTCAATTCACCTATGACCCTTGAAATCTTCTTCCTATCGTTGATTTTTTGTCGTGTAGTGTGAAAATTATTAGCGATTAATGAGATTTTTTGATTTTAGGCCAAACTTTAACTTTTTGATTATCGTGTTGCATTAATTGAATGGGGCCAGGCATAACATTAGATTCTAATCTAGTATTGCCCAAATAATCCACATCGAATGTAAAAGCGTTGCCTTTGGCGTCGACAAAAGGGGCTCCAGAAACAGCTGCAACTCCTAAATTTTCTGTATGTATCAATTTAAATTTATTATTAAGATTCATATTCTTAACTACACCAGATAAGTCTAGATAAACATTATCTCCCTCAATAATTGGTTTAATTAAAGGTAATTCATGTTTATTTTCGGCAATATGAGTTAAATCTAAAGAGTGAGGAGTGGCGCCTCTTAGATAAACATTGCCTTCGAATACAACTTTATATTTTTGTTCTGCATTATAACCTTTTTTTATGAAATGAATATATTTACTAGTGTTAGCTCCTCCGCTTCCAATGAAGAGATTATTGTAATAACGATCGTCTCCAGGCTCATTTGTATGGTATCCGGCGACTTTAGTAGAATGCGGTTTTAAAAAAGGCGTGGTTCTAGGTGTGTCACTGACTCCGACTCGGCCAGCTATTAAATTATGAATAAATGCGGTTCCTCTAGATTTATTTGAAATTGAATTAGGAGACAAGAAAATATTATTAGCAACAATTGCCGGCCCGTGATTGACTTCCATATAGAGGTCAACAGCGTTATTAAATCCAATATTATTTAGAATTTTTCCACCTTGGCCCATCCAGTCAAACCAATAAGCACGGGGACTATCATAAATTATATTATCCTGGATAACGGTATCAACAGCACCGTGTAATTTAATTCCACCTTGCTCTTGACCTTTAAATAGTCTGAACACATGGATATCACGAATAATATTTTTTTCAATAATGCTAAATGCTCCGCCTAGACTACCAACAATCCCTCCTTGTTCACAGTGTTCAACTATGTTGTTACTGACAAGGTGACTACCAACTAAATCTTTATCCCAGCCACCTTGATTCATCGCAAAATTAATCATTTTAGTGTACCCTCTTAAATTACCGAGATACTCGCCCATATCTTTAAGCCCTAGAGTGATGCCAGCACATCTTGAATAACTAACAGTATTATTTTTAATAATCCAACCCTTGCTCCAGTGTGTTCCAATAAGCCCGATTTGTTCAACTGTAGGGGGTGCCCAAGGAGTCGCCGCTTGAGTTAATGTAAAGCCATCAACTGTAATAAAGTTAATTCCAGGGTTACTTGGATAAAAAACAGATTGTCTGACGTTAATTTCGACTAACTCCTGATTAGGGTTTGCATTTCCAAAGTCAGCATAAATTTCGATATGATTATCAAATACTTTTTTATACCAGTATCTATAGTTATCAGCAGGAGAAGTAACATCATCCATGTTAGCTCCTTCAACGAGCCAATGACCATTTAGGTAGACAGCTCCTAAGCTATGAGGTCTGCCATTATTTTGAAACCAGTGCCCCTCAAGCTCAGTAGCAAAAGGGTTGAAATCTCCAAAGAATGTGTTGGGTATAGTTTTTTTCCAAACATTTTTGGTTTCTTGTTTTTCCCAATCTGTGACTACCTCTGAACCTTTGATGACAACTTTGGCTCCTGGCGCAGCTTGATAGATGATGCGATTCTCATCTGAAGTTCCACCACGAGGTGGGTCAATTCTTTCACGGTAGATTCCTTCATGGACTGTGATTACATCACCAGGCTGGCTGATCTGCGCTGCTTTAGAGATTGTTTTAAAAGGCGCAGACTTAGAACCATCATTGGTGTCAGCACCAGATTTTGATACATGATACTCAGTAGCTGTCGCTATTGAGAAGTAAAATAAAATAAGGAAAGAAGAGAGAGATTTTTTTATTTTCATAATTAAAAATAAGTGGTAATTGAGCTCTTTTAGATGAGAAGATTAGCTTATTTTTTAGGCCAAACTTTAATTAAGGTTGGACCTGTATTTATTTTATTAAAAGGTCCAGCTAAAGGATTTTCTTGATTACGGTCATTACCAAAGTAGTCTTTATCTATAGTGTAAGGATTACCTTGAGGGTCTGTAAAAGTGGCATCAGGTAATGAGGCTTTAGCAAGTATTGCTGAGGTAATGAGTTGACGCTTAATTTTCTCATTACTAGGAGTTTTCTGTATTTCTAACCACCAGCCATCTGATTTTTTAATAATTTTGATGTCACTACTTTTTTGACTAGTTTTAAGACTATTTGTTTCTGCAGATAAAGGTGTAGAGTTTTGGCCATAAACATTACCATCGGCTTTAATGTTATAAGATAAATTATCATAAAAACTTAAGAATTTATTTCCAAAAAGTATATTATTATAATAACGATCGTCATCTTGATCCACAGTATGTCCAAATCGAGTACCCATATCTGTATCATTCACATTCTTGTAAACTTCTGCTAAATCAGTAGAGTTTGGCTTAAAGTATGGAGTTTTACGAACCTTAAGGTTCTCACTCCATATAGTTAATCCCCCACTAAATATATTGTGAACATAGGCTGTGCCTCCACTTGCGTCGAGTAGGCTATTTCGTGATAAAGAAATATTGTTATCTAGAAGCATAGGTCCATGATTCATTTCAAACATGAAATCATTTCCACCATTACCATGTAGTAAATTACCTGATACACGTGCACCTTGTGACATCCAGTCTAACCAGATACCTCCCCAGTGTTGACAGTTATAAACATGGTTGTTGCGGATAATAACATCAATAGCGCCATGGAGTTTGATCCCAGCAGTTTCACATCCTCCATAAAGATGATTTTGAGTAATATTATAAATTTCATTATTTTCAATGAGGGAAAAAGCTCCGCCAAGGCTACCATTGATGCCGCCTTGTCCATTGTTGTAAATTTCGTTATTTCGAATTATATGATGTCCTATATTATTTTTTGTCCAACCTTGTTTAAGACCTAAGCGTATAGATCTATGATAGCTCCCGGTATGATCATATTCGTCACCATGCTTACCAATGGTGAGACCTGTACATGCAGAGTATCTTATAATGTTGTTTTCTATTAACCATCCCTTAGACCAATTAGTGCCTATGAGTCCTATTTGCTCAGCTGTCGGAGCAGACCAAGGTGCTGCAGATTGCTCCAGAATAAATCCACGAACAGTTAGGTAGTCAATATTGTTTTTTGTAGGGTAGAAAACACTTTGACGAGCATTGACTTCAACATTTTCAACATTAGGGTCGATTCCGTTAAAGTTAGCATAGATTGTGGTATTAGAATCATCGACTTGAGCATACCAATAACCAGTGGAATTTTCAATTTTTCTGCTAGTAATTGCTTTAATAGTGAATACGAGGCGTTGAACCCCAGAGGTCTCTTTAATTTTTATTCTTAGATTGGCAAAATGATGCCATTCAGCGGTTAGTTGAGCTCTGCCTCGTCCTAAAAGCTCGCCGTCGGGAGAGTCTTTTCTTACCTCAATAAAGCCTCCACCTACTGGAGAAGCATATGATAAATCAATAAATTTACTTTTTTCACCCATGTCTATATTATTAAAGGCAATCCATTGCTTATTTTTAATCCGTCCAAACGCTTTTTTGTCATTGGGTAACGATAATACTGTGGCTACACCATTACTTTCTGTAGATTCATTTGCATAATATCTAGTTTGCGTTGAGCTTCGAATAAACTCTAAGTTTAAAACTTCAGTATCTTCGGATTTTTCTTTTATTCCTAAAACTTGATTTTTATTTTTTGCAGGAATTAACCAATGCCCATTTAAGTAGACAGCTCCTGTGGTATATTTTTGATTAGCGTCATACCAATCTCCACTAATAACATCAGCAAAAGGATTGAAATCTCCAAAGAATGTGTTGGGTATAGTTTTTTTCCATACATTTTTGGTTTCTTGTTTTTCCCAATCTGTGACTACCTCTGAACCTTTGATGACAACTTTGGCTCCTGGCGCAGCTTGATAGATGATGCGATTCTCATCTGAAGTTCCACCACGAGGTGGGTCAATTCTTTCACGGTAGATCCCCTCATGGACTGTAATTACATCCCCAGGCTGACTGATCTGTGCTGCTTTAGAGATTGTTTTAAAAGGCGCAGACTTAGAACCATCATTGGTGTCAGCACCAGATTTGGATATATGATACTCAGTAGCAGTCGCTATTGAGAAGTGAAATAAAATAAGGAAAGAAGAGATAGATTTTTGTATTTTCATAATTTTTTAATAACTTATTATTGTATAATATAGTAATAAGTTATTATAGCAATGGAGAATATGTCACATCTTTATAAACATTATTCACATTCCTCATAAAGCACAGGATATAGAGTATTTATTAAGCTTTAATAGGCTCGTTATGTTTAAGATGGTTTCAAAAAAGCAGTTGTTACTTCTTTAACGCATAAATTGAGAGCATTTTTGCCTAATTCTAGACGACCAGACATAGCTATGAATGCATGAGGCATGCCTTGATATAAATAGCAATTAACTGGCACTTGAGAAAGGTTAAGTTTTTTAGCGTAAACCAACCCTTGGTGGCATAAAATGTCGCATTCTGACAAAATAATGGTGGCTGAGCAAAGTTTGCTCGTTATGTTTCCATTAATGGGTGAAATTTCTTCATGAGAAGAGCATGTATCACGCGTGTATAAACTAGACGTCCAGTCTAGCACCTCTTTTGTGAAAAAATAACCTGAGCTATACTTTAACATAGACGAGTCGATATCTGAGTGTACATCACAAATAGGGTACAGCAATAGTTGGTGGCGTATGCGAGATTCACCTTGGAAGCGTTGAGCTGCAACCGCAGCTAGATTGCCTCCTGCGCTATCACCAGCAAGGGCTATTTTATTTGAGTCTCCATTAATGCTTTGAGCGTTGTTTAAGCACCAGCGAATCACAGCAGTGTAATCATTTAGGCCCGAAGGAAAAGGTGATTCAGGAGCAAGTCTGTAATCAACAGAAATTACAATGCAGTTAATATGTTTAGCAAAATATCGGCAGATGTTATCATGAGAGTCTAAGCCGCAAAATGTCCAACATCCACCATGTGCAAAAATTAGCAACGGAAAATCAGTACCTTTTTCTGGGCTATAAATACGACAGTTGATATCGCCTTGATCAGTTTTGAGCAGCTTATCATTAATAGATAAACCGCTAGAAACGCAATCAATATCATAGGCTAGAAGAGCGTTAGATGTTCGAGCTTGATTTAAATCCATTTCCTGCACAGGAGGTGCATGAGGATTTTCTAGCTCTGCTACAATATTTCGCGCTTCTGGGCTTAATTCACCATTATAATTAATTCCTATTTTTTTAATGTACATTTAATGGGATTGTTGCAAGTCATAGCGATGATGAGCTTGTTAGTTAGTTTTGCTATAAGTTAGGATCGACTGCAAGCGTGTATGTAAATACCAGTAAGGAAGCTACAAAGCTTGCGGTAAAATAACAACGACTATTTTTGTTTAATTTTAAGTCTACTTTACTGACGTGAAAAAACTATAAAACTTTCATTAAAATGGTCATAATTGATAGATTTTCAACAGCCCCCTAATGACTAGATTTAAAACTCTAGCTTTTGTTTTTTCATTTTTTTGAAACCTCCTACGCCAGTTTTTGAAGATATATCCTCTTGATCTGGAAAATAAAAGCCAGAATATAAGTTGTGTAGCCATCTATGATGACAACGAATTTCTTTAAATACTGATTCACAGAGAGGCCCTTTTGCTGCTGCAGAGATATTTTCTTTTGCAAATTTTGGTATATGCATAGAAATACATGCTGTACTAACACCTGGATGAGTAAGAGTAAAACGAATGGCTAATTCTGCAAGTGAATCAGCATGTTCAGGAATAAATTTTCTTAACTCGTCGATACGACGTATGTATTCATTTACAGGACCTTTTAGAAAGTATTTTTCTCTAAAGTCACCTTCTTCAAAAGTAGTTTTTGGGGTTAACATACCAGTAAGTCCACCCTCATCTAACACGCAACGCGCAATCACACTAACTTGATTTTCTTGGCAGGCGGGAATAAGTGAATCAAACGCTAAAGGGTCAAATATGTTAATAATAGTTTGCACGGAATCTATGGTTCCTGAATTAACAATTTCTAAGGCAGTTTCATGTCGATGATCAACTATAGAAATTCCAGCATGTGCTATCTTGCCTTCACTTTTTAGATCTTCTAATTCTTCCATCCAACTGCCTTTGTTATAATAATTACCCCAGTATTGATGCAATTGCATTAAATCAATTTGATCGATGTTTAATTGCTTTAAAGACTCTTCGACACTTGCTCGAACAGCGCCTTTAGGGTAAGAAATTTCTATAGGGTTTGGCATGCCCCAACCAGGGTTGTTTTCTGCTTCAGCAGGAATGGCTTTTGAATTGATAAAAGGCTTCTCTCCTGACCATTGCTTAATAGCCTTTCCTAGAATGCGTTCAGAATCCATATATGAACGAGCTGTATCAAACATATTTACGCCCATGTCCATGCTTTGATGAATTGAACGTATGAGATCTTTTTCATCAAAGCAACCAAAGGCACAGTTTAGTCCCATAGCCCCAAATGAGACTCTTGATATTTTTTTATCGGTATTAGCAAAATTAGTGTATTCCATAATTATAGTTTATTTAAAAAGCATCATTGGCAATGTCTTTTTCGTCGACGCCAAGTTCTGTTAGTGTTTTTTTGCATGCTGCAATCATCATAGGAGGTCCACATAGATAGTATTCAATATCTTTGGGGTTCTTATGATTTTTAAGTTGGTTTAGATAAACCGCTTCATGAATAAAGCCTGTTTTTCCTTGCCAATTATCCTCAGGAAGAGGATCTGAAAGAGCTATTTCAAATGAGAAATTGTCGTATTTTTCAGAAAGAGAGATGAAGTAGTCTTCATAAAAAATTTCTTGTTTAGAGCGAGCTCCATACCAAAAACTAATTTTACGATTAGAATTTTCTTTTTCTAGAAGGTGTTCAATATGAGCTCTAAGTGGCCCCATTCCTGCGCCACCTCCTATGTAAACCATTTCTTTTAGTGTGGGCTTGATGTGAAAATCTCCATAAGGCCCGACTGCTGAAACTATATCATCTGCTTTTAAATTAAATATATAACTTGAGCCAATTCCAGGAGGACAGTCTTGACCTGGAGGGGGAGTTGCGATTCTAACATTAAGTGTCACAGTATTTTCCCCGCCGACTTTCCCAACAAGAGAATAGTTATTTTTAACATTTGACTCTTCATTAGAGACTTCTAAATCAAAAAGTTTATGGCGCTCCCAAACAGATGTGTAAGGTTCTTCGATTTTAAAATCTGCAAATGAAATTTTTTCGTATTGCGGAATTTTAATTTGGATATAATCACCTGGAGTAAATTTAATATTTTCACCTAAAGGTTGTAAGGTTACTTCTCGAATAAATGTTGAAACATTCCTAGTGCTGATAACTTGAAGTTCGAAGGTTTGTTCTTTTTTTGCGCCATCGCCACCAGCTCTATCGACATTGATATATATATCGCCATTTCTATCTTCAATTGGATAAGTTGCTAAACCTTTGCATATAGGGGTTCTAGCTGGGCTTCCATCTTTTAAGTTAAATCGGCCATTATGTTTAGCACATTCAATGATACCACCTTTTACTAAACCATTTGCTAGGTGAGCATTGCCGTGAGTGCACATGCCGTCTGTCGCATATAAACTGCCATCTTGAGTTTTGTAGATAGCAAAGGTTTGCTTTTCATAATCAAATCTAACGACATCCTCAGTTCCTAAATCACTACTCAGACAAGCTTTAATCCAGCCTTCCTTGTCTATTTTAGCCTCAGATGTGAATTTTTCTTTTTGTGTGGTTGCTTTTGCCTTAGGTAATTTACGTTTTACATAGTAACTAGGATCTTTTACCTGACGCAATACAGCTGGAATAATTTCTTTCCATGCAGATAATAGACTCGTGTATGGTGCAGGCATGTCTTCACGTACAATCGCATGTAGTTTAGGAAGAGCGTGATAAGGAACTAGAGGAAACATGTGATGTTCAACATGATAGTTCATATTCCAATAAAGAAAGCGATTAATTGGGTTCATATAAACTGTGCGACAATTTAGCCTGTGATCCAATACATTCTCTGCTAAGCCAGCATGTTGAGTATATCCATAAACAGGCATTAGCCATGCTCCAAATAAATTAGCTCCACCAATTAAAAGAATAGGTAAAATACTTCCTGTTATTAATGAAATGAAGATAACAGCTAAGTAAATCAACAGGTAAATACGAGCCCTTAGAAAAAGCTTAGAAAATTCAGTTTCGGGGATAAAAGTTTTTTCTTCGTTAGTTACCTTTCCTATACTGTGAATAATTAAATGTTTGAAATATTTTGGGTAAACAGGGAGATTAAAGAATGATAAAAACAGAGCTTTCAAGTTTGGTGGGCGAGGCACTGTTATTTCTGGATCTCTACCTACAATAATGGTGTCACTATGGTGACGAGTATGACTCCAACGCCAGACTATAGATTCTCGCATAACCATAAATGATGATATTTCATATAATACATTATTCATCCAGTCTGTTTTAAATGCGGTTCCATGACTAGACTCATGCCATCTGGAGTCTGATGTGCTGGCATATAAAACGGCATAACATAAAAACGGTAAGACAGCATACCAATTTCCCCACCATGTTACGGTTAATAAAGCAAAGCCAATAATCAATATGAACCAAACGGCTGTATCTCGTAGTGCAGGACCATCTTTTCTACTTAAGAGTTTTCTCATTTCAGCTTTAGGTACATGACATTGATACCATTCGGCTTCAGCTAAGCCTTTTTCAATAGCTCGCTTGGCATTATCTCCTGTCAAACTGTAATCAAGATGGCTTGCTGGTCTTTGTAGTCCACTTGCTGATCCTAAGTCATATTCTGTATTGTGCATAATATATGATTATCGTTATTATTCTTATTTTTTCCAATATTCTTCGATTTCCTCTAAGCTTTTACCTTTTGTTTCTGGCAGGATTAATATTAACCCAAATAAGACGAGACAGAAGAATGCGTAGAGGAAAAATGGGAATCCATGATTAAAGGTTTCTACAAGCCAAGGTTGCTCATCCATCATAGGAAAGGTCTGAGAGACTATGAAATTGGCAAGCCACATCCCGATAGTAGCTACAGCCATTAATCTGCCTCTAAGCGCATTAGGAAACAATTCAGAGAGCAAAACCCAGGTTACTGGACCAACTGACATGGCAAAGCTGGCAATGTAGCCTAAGATAAACGGAAGTAGCCAACTTCCAACTATGCCAAAAGTCGAAGCAAAGCCAATTGAGGCTAGAGAAATTCCCATGCCAATTGTTCCAATAAGCATCAATGGTTTGCGTCCAACTTTATCGACTAACATGATGGCAACAATTGTAAAAATTAAGTTGACTGCACCAATGATAATAGTCTGCATAAGAGCAATATCAGTGTTTGCTCCAGCAATTGTTTTGAAAATTTCAGGTGCATAATAAAGAAATACGTTAATACCTGTGATTTGTTGTAAGGCAGCTAAAGAGATTCCAATGACAGCAATTCTTTTAATTATTTTAGAATTGAGTTTATTACTTAGTTTTGAGCTGTTCGAGTTGATAGATTGTAAAATATTTTTAATCTCTAGAGCTGCACCATCTTTGCCATGTGTTTTTTTGAGTATGGATTCAGCTTCCTTTATACGATTTTTTTGGCATAGCCATCTAGGGCTCTCAGGAACTGTATATAATAAAATTAATAACAGTAATGCAGGAATAGCTTCAGAAGCAAACATCCAACGCCAGCCTGTAGATATATTCCAATTCGCGTCACCTTGACCTGATATCCAGTAATTGATGAAGTAGACAATTAACATCCCTAGAATTATAGCTAATTGGTTCAAAGACACCATTCTACCCCTAAGGTGTGTAGGGCTAATTTCAGAGATATACAAAGGACTTGTCATTGATGCCGCTCCAACACCTAAACCTCCTATGATACGATAGATAATAAATTCAGTTAAAGATTGAGGAATAGCAGAGCCTATAGCTGACACTAAGAAAAGAATAGCTGAGACAATTAATGTGAATTTTCGGCCTAGCTTATCGTTAATCCACCCTGACATAGCCGCTCCAAACACACAGCCAATAAGAGCACTAGAAGCTGCCCAACCTTTCATGGCCGCACTAAGTTCAAAGTGACTTTGTAAGAAGCCGATAGCCCCACTTATAACCGCTGTGTCATAGCCAAATAGTAGACCTCCTAAGGTTGCAACAAAAACAATCTTGGTAAGGAATACTAATGAGTTTTTATTCTTTTTTATCATATGTAATAAAACATAACTTAAAAAATTGTTTTTACATATAGCTGTTGTTATATAAAGTATGAACAAAATTCGCATCGAAACGCTTTGAAAGATAAAATATTTAATGAATCAAACAGGCTAAAACTCTCTTATTGTTATGGAGGGATAGTAACCTATGACCCAGGAGAGGTTTTAGGGCCTCGATTATTGACAGACTTTGAGCTGGTAATAGTTATTGAAGGTACTTTAACCTATGAAAATGATACTAGTATAAACCAGCTAAAACCAGGTAGCATTTTATTAGCAAAACCTAATACAATGGAGCGCTACTCCTGGGATAAAAACAATCATACTCGCCATGCTTATTTGCATTTTAACCTAGATTCTATTCCAAGTGAGTGGCAGAATTTAGAATCTTGGCCAGCAATTATTGAGAGTCCCTCAGATGTCTTAACTAGGCTTGTACAGACCCTTATTGATAGAGCTATGGCTAAGCCAAATTGGCCTGCAGAATCTCCAGGGGCAACTCAAAACAGATTGATGGAGGTCTTTCTTGATTTATTTCTTAACTTTAAAAAAGGAGATGTATTTGGAGGGCAAGATAGTTTTTCAGAGCCAGTTAGTAGAGCTGTTAAATTTATTAGAGAGAGGTTAGATTCTCGTTCTTTTGAGCCGTTTACATTAGATGAGCTTAGTAAGTCGGCTAATACTAGTTCTAAAAACTTGTGCAGAATATTTATTAAAGAAATTGGGATTTCTCCCATGAAAGCCTCTAGGCTCATGCAGCTACAGCTAGCCATTCCATTGTTAGCGCGCACGAGATTAAGTATAAAAGAAATTGCGCAGCATTGTGGATTTTGTGATCAACTCTATTTTTCGCGCTATTTTTCACAAGTGTTTGGAGCTCCTCCTAGCGAGGTAAGAAAAAAATTACTCTCAGGAAACCCTCCACCTAAAAGCCCACTACCAGCAAGCCTTATGCCTAGGATGTATTGGTGAGTTTCATCTATATGTAAGGGTATTTTAGCAATAGAAGAATAGATTTAATTATAATAATATAATTGCTAATGTAAAAATAGTTTAACTAATTGTTGTAATGAGCATCTCTAAAAAAATATTTGGAAAATTAAAAGATGGGAGAGAAGTCGAATCATGGACCTTGAAAGGTACAGGAGGGATGGTTATGGAAGTAATTACTTTGGGCGGTATTGTGCGAACTATTTACGCACCCAACAGTCAAGGCAATCTTGACGATGTAGTTTTAGGGTATGATACAGTTAAGGAGTATGAAGAAGATGCTTTTTTTATGGGAGTTACTGCAGGACGAGTAGCTGGTAGAATTGCATTTGGCAAATTAAGCTTTGAAGGGCGTGAGATTAACTTGCCGATGAATGAAGGACCCAATCATTTACATGGAGGTAGCCAAGGTTTAAATAGCTGTTTGTGGCAAGCAAAGCCTAGGGGTGAAAATAATGGTTCGATTTCTTTGGAATTGCATTATTCTAGTCCTGATGGAGAGAGTGGTTACCCAGGGGAAGTAGAGTTTAGGGTGATTTATACTCTCACTCCAGATAATGAGTTTATTTTTGAAACTGAAGCTAAAGTATCGGAAATAACACCGATTAATCTCACGCATCATTCGTATTTTAATCTTTCGGGGGCGGGTTCGGGAAGTATTAAGGAACATGAATTACAAATTAATAGTGGTTTAGTGTTTAAGTGTGATGAATCAATGACTCTTCTTGATGAATTGATACCTGTAGATGGCAAGGCTTCAGACTTTAGGTCACCTGCTTTAATTGGGAGTAGGCTCAATTCGTTATGGCAAGAGCATGGTGATATGTATTGGATAGATCATTCAACAGAATTAAAACCTATAGCTAAACTTTTTGACTCAGTGAGTGGAAGAATGCTTGAAGTTGAATCTACGAATCATTGTCTACAAGCTTATTTTTCAAGCTCTCTTAAGGATGTGACTGGCAAAGGGGGAGCAGTATATCCAAAGTTTGGAGCCATTTGTTTAGAGTGTCATGGCTACCCGCAATCAGCGGGTTTGAAGGGTTTTGGTGAGATTTTAGCTTTCCCTGAAAAACCTCAATATCATAAAACAATTTATAGGTTTAAATAGTATCAGGGCATAGAGGCTAAACAATATGGGTATTTAAGAATAAATTTAATCAGCTAATTCAGTAAAAAGAAAACCTATAACAGTTTTTAAAAATACAATTTAATTTTAGGCATAATTGTGTATTTTTAGAATTATGTTTATTTTTTCTTGTAAAAATAAAATTGTTCGAGGCTCAATATTACTAAGTTTATTACTAATGGTAAGTTCTCTTTTGATGGTGATTATGCTTCTTGTAATAAGAGTAAGGGCCAGCAAAAACCAATTGAGTGTACATGAGTCTGAAGCATTACTCGAGCTCGGCTATCATTCAGTAACTAGAGTTATTGAATCAGCCATAAGCGAAGCGACTCAAAAAGATAATTATTGGGTAGTTCGATTAAAAAATGGTGGCTGCGCGATTGTGACACCTTATTTGGTTGGTGGTAAGTGGAGTTACAGGCATACGAGTTTATGGAGTCATTCAAATTGGATTGACGCTAATAGAAGTGAGTCAGAATTATTGAAGGCTCCGTCAGAGGGGACCCCATCTCAAGATGAGGTTTTGAATTTAATAGTAGGAGAGGATCAATTTTCTGTTCAAGGATTAATCATGCCTGTAAGTGATCGTTATGATGTGAGGTTGAGTTGGTGGCTAGAAGATGAAGGAGCTAAAATATCGCCAAGAGCGATTCAAAGCAATTTAGATAAGAATAATTTAGCCAGCTTTGAAAAAGTACCAGGAATTACAGATTACCAAGAGCCATGGCAAAAGGTTGCTAATTATTTTAACTTAGATGAAGATAAGTTCAATTTATGGGAGTCTCTGATTAGAAAATGGCAAAATAGGGAGCTACCTGAGGACGAGTTGAAATATCAATTAAAAGAAGCTGCTTTCTCTAATTTATTTTTAGATTTTATGGATAAATCTGTGAGCTTTCATCGACTTCCTTACACTCAGCAAGCTCGAGTTCCCTTACTAGACTGGACTATAAATGCAGGTGTTGCCGATACAAAAAAATCTAATCTAAATGCTTACATAGATAAAGACAGAGCAAAAGCGATTAATGAGTTAGCTGATTACACATTAAACGCCTTGCCTAACTGGGACAACCGTAAGGGAGGGTTTCCTGAAAATTACACTAAGACAATCATAGCTAATATTTTAGATTATGCGGATAGAGATGATTTAGTTTCTTCTAAAACAGGTGAATATAGAGGTGTGGACTCTTCGCCCTGGATTAATGAATGGGTCACACGTTATGAAACTCAGAGAGAGTGGAACACGAAAAAAGAAGATTATGATTACAAATTTATAATCAGCCAGTATGCAGAGTTATGGAATATGAATTATAATCAGGTAGAGGGAGAGCTGGAAGTGTCGTATGAGCCTGGTTTTGAGATGATTAGCTCGACAGGCGAGAAGTTGCCATTAGCTCACACAATGATACTAAGAGATAGATCTGATGCTTCTCATGATTTAACATTTAATCAACTTCAAGGTAAGTGGGTATTTCCTAAAAAATCAATTAAGCTAGCGCCCAATGAACATAGTTTGATTAAATTGGGTTCGATCTCTTATGACTTAGAAAATATTGGCGCTGATTTTTATGAGATAGAAGGAACCAAAAATGCGGTAACTCTAAAAAGGCTGCACGAAACTTACCGAGTAGCTAGTTATAGAGCTTGGTGGAACGGTCAAATAGTAGATCGGGCAGGTTGGTCTGATGCAAATTTTGAGAGTGTGGGGCTAGCTCAAAGAACAGAACTCAAAGTTTACACTCAAGGGAGCACAAAGAGCAAAGTTAAGACTAAGCTGTATCAACCTAGTCACAGATACGCTAGTGGCAGCCAATATAGGCAGTCTTTTGGAGACCCTAGAATGAGTTATTATGCGGGTGCGCAGCAGTCTTCTTCACTTTATCCGGATAACTACAGCCCTCATCGGCGTAATGTGAAATTGCAGCTATATGCAAAGGATAGTAATTACAAATTAAATCCATCAACACGTGTCTTAATTAGTGATTGGAGTGATGGAGGTCATAGCTCTAATTATCACCCTAATCATAGTTTTGATCAGCAATCAAATACGACAGCGACACAAACCATTCATCCAGATGATTCTGTTTTTTTGGAAAATAAACAAGAGGATTTGCCTGCTGCGGCTGTCAGCAAATTATCAAATAGAGGTTATCTACTAAGTGAGACCGAATTAGGTGCCATTTTTGATCCTGTGATGTGGTCGTCAACACAAATTAAGTGGGTCAGTTATATAGAGAATTCTATTAAAAATATAGATAAAAAAGCGACTCCATCTTTTGTCGTTGGAGGTGGTAACACTCTAAGAATAGGGAGAGCTGAGCACCCTCTATTTAATGAAGAAGGCACAAGAGCAAGTCATTTATTAGATATTTTTCATACAGGGCGTGGCTGGGATGCCACGAATCAGATAGATGAACTTAGAGGGTCGAATGAGAAAGTAAATGGAGCAATTAATTTAAATACAGCAAGTCAAGAGGTTATAGAAATCCTATTGTATGGTATATTGGAGACAGATAATAATCTTAGTGAGAAATTAACTGACAGGCATGATGACGTAGAATTATTAAGACCTCCTACTCGAAAAATAGAGCAACAGCAAAGGCAGTTAAATATTCAAAAAATAGCTAAAGCAATTGTAGATTTTAGGCAAAATAATATTATTCGCTCAGTCACTCAGGTGTTAGATATTTTTGATAAGAATGGTCAGCCACTATTTGCTAATATAAGTAATTATCATAATCTAGGTCGTAATATTCAGGCTAACGATACTGCGCAAGAAGAGCTTTTTGCGAGGCTATATAACCAAAGCACGGTCCGTTCAAAAAATTTTAGAGCGTACACTCAAGTGGAGTTGTTAAATAAGCAAGGTGATGTAGTCGGGATTAAGAGAAAGAAAATGTATATTTATATTAATTCAGCTAATAGCGATTCAACAGAAGTAGTTTTCATGAATGAAAGTAGTTTTTAGTTGAAGACAAGAGGTAGATGCCCTTATATAGCAAATAGATGAAAAAATTTATTGTTACTGTGGCTTGTTTGTTTTTGGTGGCTTTTTTAGCGGCTCGAATTTTAGTGCCAGAAAAACCAGCAAAAGAAGTCATTGTAGGTGCTGTAAGTGAGCGATTATTAGGAGCTAAAAATGATGAGCTACCATGGCCCCCTAAAAAAGATAAAATCTATTCTAATTTAGATTTACTTGCATTGTCGGGTAAGAGTTATACCCTAAAGAAGCTCAAGGGAGAGCCGTTTATCGTCATTCCAATAGATATGCGATCCGCAAATTCTCAAGTTCAAGCAGGAGCTCAAAAATATGGAAGCTTAAATGGAATAGATTTAAAAATAGCTGTCGCAAAAAGTCTCGAAAGTCAAATAGGAAACAAGCTATATCTACAAGCTAAAATTGTACATTTAATATTATACAATCATCAGGGAGAAGCTCCGACTGCCAAGGATCTAAGAAGCTGGAAAAATCACTTTGGTCTAGGTGATATGCGGAACCATGTAGTTCTGGGAGCTAGAAAAAGGCATATATTATGGAGCAAAAAGAATCTCACCTATGGCTGTCAGTATGTGAATGCAGAGTTTCAACTAGAGGTTGATGCCACTCGAGGTAGTTATAGAGATATTAAAAATAAAATAAAACCTAAATTATTGACGGCTATGCAAAAATAGAGGCAGATATAAAAATATTCATGTTAAAGTTTTTGTAATTGATTAGTTGCGGGCTTTAGTGGTTTTAGCTTGGATTCTAGATGATGCTTTGGTTAAGATACGTTTGTGATTAAAAAATACCTGATATCACCTATATGGTTTTGGATGTTTCTAGGGTGGCTGATTTTAACTACTATAGGATTGAGCTTGCTGTTAAAAGAGCCATCTATTCAAAAAGTGCTTAAAAATCGTTTGCAAGAACCAAGCATGAGCAAACAAGGAATTGAATCTGTTCCTGCCAAAAAACTATCTGATTTACCCGTATCATTACCTAAATCAGAAGTTAAACATAAGCCTCATAAGGAGCCCACAGTAACACAGAATGTTTGGGATACAGAGCCCTTTAAGTCTGTTCAAGGTGAGCTAAAGAGATTGACTAACGGAGTTAACTGGGATAGCAAAATAGTGCCTAAAGTAGCGACGCAATATGCAGGGCAATTAGTGAGTTACCCTAAAAGCTTTCATTCCCAATATCAGTTAAATATATTAACACCTCAGCCACACGCAAATGCAGAGCGCTTTGATAAGCTCAATCCATATTTAAGCTTACTATTTAAAGATTGGGATGAGTGGTTAGAGGTCGCTAAACCGTCTTCATTGTATCGAAAGCTTTATGCTCAGAAAATATTAAGAGTTCGCAAGCAAGCTGAGTCTTTGAGTGAAATTATGCATCAACGTAATTTTTATGATTGTGAAACAGCTTTGAAAATTCAACACCCCCAAACAGGTCGCCATATGCTTTGGGTGCAATCAGATATGGATGTAGTGTCAGATGGCTCAGATGGAGACAGAATGCCAGTAATGCCATCAGCTATTATGAATTCAGATAATTATCAGCCATTTACTTCTTATGGTTGGAAAAAGAAGGGCAAAACTAGAAATCCTCTGTTAAGTAAATGGGAATCAAAGCTTAGGCAAGAAAAGCAAAAAAATGGAAGCAACACAAGCCGAGCTAAATATTTGGAGGCAGCGGTTAAAGATTTAAAAAACAGAAGTTTTCTCATAGCAGAAATTGATCCTTTTGTCGTATTGCCCACAAATTGGCTCAATGACAGCAGTGAGCATGCGCCTCGAGTGGGTGACTACGCTGTTGTGATTTATAAAGAGAAATTATACCCAGCAATCGTAGGTGATGCAGGTCCTTATCATAAAATAGGTGAGGCTTCGCTTAAATTAGCCACTACTATCAACCCTAATGCCAACCCTTACAGGCGTGCTTGCGAAGGTTTAGAAGTTAGCTATTTGATTTTTCCTGGCACGGCTGAGTCACCTAAAAGAGCTCCTAATTACAAGTATTGGAGGGACCGTTGTTTAGAGTTATTGCAAGAGATGGGAGGCTTGAATGAAGATGTAGAGTTACATACTTGGTAAAGATTAAGTAAATCACGGCTATCAGCTTTATTAAATACTTGGCATTACAAAATCAAACTGCTAGAGTTCTGCTGATGACAAAAACAAGGTTTTATTACAGCTTATTTTTAGCAGGATTGATGCTGGCGAGCGTCAATGCTAATATACAAATTCAAGCTGACCTAGATAGGACTCAGTTTATGCAGTATGAGCCAATTGATTTAATTGTAACCTTTCAAAATCGTATAGGTAGTAGCTTTGAAATACAGCAAGGGCAAGAGCTTATTATCCAAGTAAAAGATCAATTTGGATCGCAATTATCCTCAGCTAAAAAAATTAATTTGCCTAGGCACGAGATTGCGCCAGGAGGAAGTAAGGCTTACCATATCAATCTTGCTCAAATGTTCAGATTCAGTTCTTTAGGTCGTTATCATGTGAAGGTTATGTTGAAATACGGAGGATCAAAGCATGAAGTGGTGATTTCGAATCAAAAAATATTTCACGTCGCTAAGGGGCAAGAACTATGGTCGGTAAGGGTAGGTGACTCTAGAGATGGCACACTAAGAAATGTCAAATTATTAAGTTTTGATGACAGTTACAATCGTCGTTTATATATGCAGTTTGAAGATGCGCTAAAGAATCAAGCGTTTAAAAATATTCGTTTAGGCGAAGCTATTTTATTCAAATCTCCTAAAGTTCTTATGGATAAGCAAAATCAAGCTCATATTGTCTATCAGAGCGCAGTGGGTATTTATCGTTATTTGATTTTCAGTTCTAATGGAGAGGAATTGCACCAGTCTTTCTACAAATCTACATCTTCTGAAGTTCCAGAGATTATGGTAGCTGATAATTATGAGGTATTTGTCAGAGGAGGGGTGCCCTATGATCCTGAGCTAGAGGCAAAGATACTGAAGTCTTATCATTACTTATCAGAAAGGCCTGACCCTAAATGGTATTTAGAAGAATTTAATTTCAAACAGGTTGATTAAAAGGCTTCAAATTTATCTAAAAATAAGTTAATCAAATTTATCCATGAAACTCTTTTATATCGCTTTTTCTATATTTTGGCTATGCGCTGTGTTTGCGCACGCAGCAAGAACAGTGGTAGTCATAGATGCTGGACATGGAGGTAAGGACTTAGGCTGTCATCCAGATAAATTTTATGAAAAGCATTTAACTTTAGATACAGCATATAGACTTAAGGCCTTACTAGACATGAGGGGGGTTCCTAATGTGATGGTAAGAGATGACGATTATTACTTAACTCTTCAACAAAGAGTGAGTAAAGCTAATAAATATTCAAGAGCAGTCTTTATTAGTATACATTATAACTATACAAAATCTAGATCAGTTAGAGGTATCGAAACTTTTTATTTTGGAGGTGCTGGACGAAGCTACTCATTAGCTAAAAGTGTTCATTCATCATTGCTCGGCAGAGTATACGTTAACGATCGAAAGATTAAGCCTCGTCGCGGACTCTATGTATTAAAGCATACTCGTCACCCTGCAATACTCATTGAGGGTGGATTTTTAAGTAATAAAAAAGAGCGCGAAGCTATTTCAAAAGGCGCATATCGCCAAGCTTTAGCTGAAGGCATTGCTGAAGGAATTTGTAAATTTTTAGGCTATAAAAAACGTCAAATTTTACTTCAATAAGTTTTATGAGTTGTCAGCTAGCTAGGTAACTCAAGAGACTGGCTAAAATCAGCTATGGTTTGGTGGAGAAAGCAATAATGAGGAAAAGTATTAATGCGAGTGATGTAATTAGGAATGACAGCTACGTGTGCCTTAGCGGCGTTGCCTGACTTAGCACCATTAATAGAATCCTCAATAACTAGTGTTTTGCTAGCATGCACACCTAGCTTTTTCATGGCAACTAAATAAGGCTCGGGATGTGGCTTTAGTTGAGTGACATCATCTCTACAGATAATGATGTCAAAATGGTGAATAATGTTATTTTTTTTTAACCATTGATCCACCCACCTATGAGAAGAACTAGAGACAACGCCTAGCTTTATTGATTGCTCTTTTTTTAGTTTTACAAGGTCTAAAATGAGCTGTTTGGCTCCTGTAATAAGTTCATAATTTTGATTGAGATGGCGCTCAATGATGGCTTGGCGTTCTGCATTGATGGTGTCCCAGTCAAATTTTTTGCCTGTAAGCTCTTCAAGATGCTTTTGTGGCGACCATTGATTAAAATCCGAGCCAATACAACGATTGTAAATTTCTAGGGGTAAATCATGCCCATAGCTCTTAAAAACATTTAACCATGTTTCATAAATGACAGACTCACTATCAAATAAAGTTCCATCAAAGTCAAAAAGTAAGCAGTCAAGTTGTGAGATTTTCATAAAATTACTCATAGTTAATAGTGATACCTAGGCGCTTCATAGCTTTGGCAAAGTCTTGTTCTAAATTTTCGAAGCTGTACTCTTCTCCTAAAAGATGTTTTTCAATAAGAGAGATTCCAGTAATCTCTCTCCAGGCTCTTTTTTCTTCCCTATCTTTTAGGGATTTGAGTAAATTTTTGATTCTAGCTTGGTCTTTTTTATCATCAAGATGAATAAAGTAATAAGTTAGTAGGCAGCCCATTGCGTAATTAAGA